>Ga0209499_1000112_pt1 | contig 56872 bp, 47 predicted proteins | sample C_130208_EF_Meta_FD_187306 | JGI IMG/M metagenome (GOLD analysis project Ga0209499, IMG submission 187306) | Freshwater microbial communities from Lake Croche, Canada to study carbon cycling - C_130208_EF_MetaG (SPAdes) (version 2) | ecosystem: Environmental > Aquatic > Freshwater > Lake...
AATGATTTGTGCCAATATAACATTGAGGTATAGGAACTTGTTGTTGCCATCCATGATTAGAAATTCCAACCATCATGGTGTGGTTTGGAATCCCTTTACTTTCTACATAAAAATAATTAGTATCCCATGATGTATGAACATTCGGAACAAATGGAGCAAATGCTTCGTTAACAGTTGTAGGATCGGTTAAGGTTAATAATTTTTTCCCAAAGCTAAATAAGGTTAATATACAACTGCCAAAAAATAGTACAAATATATATTTAAGATATTTTTTTTCAAATAATATATAAATAATCATTCCGATAAATACTATTAGGAGTATGAATAAAACTCCTTTATTTGACAAAAAAGTATTTTTTTTAATTTTAGGTTCAGAATTGATACTGTTAAGATTAATAATTGCATCTTTTTTTTCATTTACATAGGATTGGTCTGCCTTTGAAAGATAATTCAAGGGCACATCAATAATTAAATTATGTTCGTCCTCAATGGAAACCATTCCGTTTTTGAATTTATGGAAAGAACCATCAATGTATTTGTTTTCCTTTTGAATATACCAATGGTGTAATACTTGATCTTTATAATTTACAGTATGTGCTAGTATAGACAAAGTAAAAAGCAAAAAACTGAAGTAAATTATTTTTTTCATGATATTTATTTTTATATTTTAGATGCTATTAGTAGTAAATACTTGTTTAAGATGTGCAATTTTATAATAAATTATCTATTTAATATTATCTTTCCTGTTTTTACTTCTCCCTTTTCACCTGTAATTTTGAAAAAATAAGTACCATTACTCGCTTCTCCACCAGAATTAGAATTTCCATCCCATACTACTTGAAATTTACCCTCATTTACAAAGTTGCTAGGAATTAAATTTTTTATTTCTTGACCAAGTTCGTTATATATGGTAATAGTGATGTTTTGTGCTTCATTTAAAGTGAAAGCAATAGTTGTTTCTTTTGAAAATGGATTTGGATAAGTAATTTCATCTGCATAATTGCTATTCCAAATCACAGCAGAATTATTGCTTAGATTATAACAATTATTTAAACCTATAGAATAGGTGGCAGATATATCTTTGTTATGACGAGTTGCACTTTCATTTGCTGGCAAATATGCACGAACATAATCAACTTGAAGTCCGGTTCCCGTTACAGTTACTCTTAAATGTCCAGAATTCCCAACGATTTGTCCAGCTAAGTAGCCATAAGTGGCTGCTTGTGATGGATAATTAAAGTTTGGTAAACTTGGTTGAGGCGTTTCTTGATATACTAAACAATCTTTATCTTGTTTTACAAACAAATGATCGTGCCCGTGAAAGAAAATATTTACATGATTTTCAGTTAATAAATCTTTAATTGGTTTGTACCATCCTGGTCTGTAAGTAGCAAAACCGGGAGTAATACCGTCTGAATTCATTCCGCCCCATTCGTATTTATCTGCATATTCTGTACCACCACGACCTTCTGGGTCTCCACCAACAATTTGGTGAGCGAAAATAAATTTAAATTTAGCATTACTACTTTCTAAAGTAGTTCTAAGCCAATTGTATTGAGTTGCTCCTAATGACCAATACCATCCTGTATTTGCATTTGCATTTGGTTTTGGATTTGTACTCCAATAAGGATCGATAACTACAAAAAGAGCATCACCCCAAGCCCATGAATAATAGGCATTTCTTTGACCAGAACTATTGTTAGGACCAACAAAATTTTGCATTGTCGTGTCTCCAGAATAAAATCCATCAGGACCTGGGTTTAGAAAGTATTTTTGTCGTTCTTGGGTATTCCAAATTGCAATATTATTTGCAGTTTGATTTAAATTCCATCCAGCTTCACCTTCATGATTTCCTAAAGCAATAAATAAAGGTACAGAGTGACATATGGTTTCATAATTAGATCTTAACAAATTACATCGATATCCAATAGTATCACGAGGAATAGTATTTGTGGTTAGATTTTTTAATTTATCAGTCATTAAAAAATCTCCCAAATCTATCATGAAATCGGGATTATCTTCCAACTGGTTTTGCAAACATCTTTGATATAAATCTATATTTGTTGAAGCATCCATGTGAGGATCAGCTTGAACTACAAATTTAAAACTACTTCCAACTTGCCTTTGCGTGTGAAAATAATGTTCTCCACGAGTTGTATAATTAGTTTCTCCTGGATTTCTATGAATAACTCTATAATAATATTTAGTGTCAGGTTCTAAACCATTAATTATTATTTCCGCAGGAGCATTTGCGGCAAAAGTTTGCCAAGTAGTTAGGTCTGTATAATTTCCGCTTGTTATTCCATATTGAACTGCCATTTCTGCAGGTGTTGAAAAAAACATTTTTAAAGTAATTCCTGTATCTTTTGGTTTTCCTAAAACTTCTTGTCTAGAAACTGTTTGCGCCTTAATGTTAAAAACAAATAATAATGTTAAAACTAATTTGTAATAATTTCTCATCTTATATTTAATTTAGTGTTTGATGATGATTTTTTTTGTTAAACTTGAATTGCTGTCTATTTTTAAAAAATAAACTCCATCTGGAATTTTAGAAATATCTATTTCATTTGATTCAAATAAAACAATAGATTGTCCAAGAATATTGGTTATTTCATAGTGATGATTATACGAATTATCAGTAAAATATATGCTTAAGTTGTCATTAGCTGGGTTTGGAATTGCAATTACTTCTGATTTTGTTGAAGAATTCAAATTTGAATTTAAGGCACAAGTTCCAACAGTATAAGAATAACCAATTTCTCCATTTGTATGTCCTGCTGCCCCAGTTGTACCGGGAATATAGGATTTTACATAATCTACAGTAACACAATCTGGAGTAACATTTACTTTTATATGACCAGTACCGTCTAAAGTTACATCAGTATATGCAGTGCTATTTGCTGAATAACCAAAAGTATAAGTCGCATCGCTTGGCATAGGTACTTCTTGATATACTACTCCATTGAGTTGTTCTTTAGCATATAAATGATCGTGTCCTTGGAAGAAAATATCAACACCAGTATCTTCAAAAACTTTTTGAATAGGTTTCCCCCATCCAGGACGAAATTGATCAAATTTATATTGATTACTTTGCATACCTCCCCATTCGTATCCAGTTGCCCAAGCACTGCCTCCGCGACCTTGACCCCTAGAGTGATGAGCAAAAACAAATTTGTGAGTTGCGGTGCTATTTTCTAATACTCCTCGCATCCATAAATACTGAGTTTGTCCTAATGTCCAATCCCAATTTTGTGGTTTAGATCCATCAGCTGGGGTTGCACCTGGAAATATCTCAGTTCTATATACGTCTAATACAACAAAAAGAGCATCTCCCCATGTCCAAGAGTAATAATTCTCAGGCATCCCGATACCAAAATTTTCTACAAGACTGTTTCCTGAATAAAAGTTGTTGGGAAAGGGATTAGGATAATAATATTTTCTCCATTGTGTTCCCCAAACTCCGATTCCATTTGGAGCAGCTGGTAATGAGTTTGTTGCTGTAGTGTAAATACCATTTACATTTAAAAAATAATCGTTTTCACCTTCGTGATTTCCTAAGCAAACATAGAATGGAACCGAGTGACAGATTTGTCCTAAATATTGTCTGTAGTTTTTATGTAAAACATCCATGTCAGCACTAGTAGTTGTAGTTGGAGTGTGGTCATCGCCAAAAATATCTCCTAATGAAAGCATAAAATCAGGATTTTCGGTTGCTTCATTTGCTATTGTAGTTTGATACATTGCTGTATTTGAATAATTACTATATAAATGTTCATCAGCTTCTACTGTAAAAGTAAAATTACTTCCCGCGGCACGCTGAGTTTGAAAATGATATTCAGGTGTAGTTATATAAGTTGATGAACCAACTAATTTATACTGCATTCTATAGAAATATTGTGTATTTGGCGCTAACCCTATTACATCTATTTCGTCGGGAACATTTAAAGTATTGCTGTAAACAGTAGTAGTATTGGTATATGTTCCCGATTGTAAACCATATTCTAAATAGTATTGTACATTCTGATCAAATAAAATGCTAGCTGTAATGGAGTTATTAGTTGGTCTTCCTAAAATGATGGATTTTTGTTGAGCAATATTATTTAAAGTAAAAAATAATAGAACTACGAGGGAAATAGTATTTTTTAATGTCATAATAAACTATTTTGTTGGTTAATGTTTTATAATTTCACTAAGACAATAAAAAATAACAAAGGTTTAATTTAGGTTAATTTAAAATCAATTTTTATTTGAAATTTATGAGATATGTTACACAGCTATTTCCGCAATAATTTTTATATTAGCAGATGGTTTTTTAGTTAAGAGCTTCTAAAAACAAATAAAGAAAGATATAAAATCTCAAGAAAAAAAAACACAATAAAATCCACCCAATGAAAATATATCCAAAAATCGGACTTGATCAATTGCTTTTCGGAATGAAGCAAAAAGACGTTATCGCCTTATATGGAACTCCTAGTAAACAATTTGAAGATGATGACAACAATATAATTTATTTATATAATAAACTAAAACTACGTTTGACGTTCTATGAAGACGAAGATTTTCGTTTGGGTTATATCATTTCGTCTAATCCAGACTTATCATTATTAGACAAAAAAGTAATTGGAAAGAACGTTACAGAATTAAAACAAGAAATGCCATTCAAAACTTGGGAACAAGAAGACTTTGATTCAATAGAAAATCATTTTAATGATAGCAACTGGTTAATTTTACAATCGGAATTTGATGTAGTTATTCGAATAGAAATTGGGGCAATTATCAATGATAACGATGAGTTTGAATGGAAGTTTCAATAATAATTTTATTATTAAGTTAAAGTACTGCATAGAAAAAAGGCACAATTGATAGATTCATTTGTGCCTTTTGTTGCTTTATAATTTATATTATTTTGTTGAAGTAGGATTTGCTGCTGGTGCATTTTCCAACAATTCAACCTCAAAAATAATATTTGCATTAGGAGGAATAACTCCACCTGCACCTCTTTCACCATAACCCAAGTTAGAAGGAATGAAAATAGTTGCTTTATCGCCAAAAGACAAAGCGTTCAAACCTTCAACAAATCCAGGAATGAATTGGTATTGCCCTGCTTTTGCCTGCATAGGTTGGTAACCATTTTGAGCGGCTCTATTGGAGTCAAATTTGCCATATTGTTTTGTAACCTCTTCAATACAACTATCAAATAAACTCCCATCTTCTAAATAACCTGCATAGTTAATGAAAACTGTAGCACCATCTACAGGTTTTTTTCCATCTCCTTTTTTAGTAATTACATACTGTAAGCCAGATGCTGTTTTGATTGCAGTTAATTTTTGACTATTTAATGCCTCAACTTTGGCAGCCATTATGGAACCAAATTTAGAGGCATATTCCGCTTTCCTTTGTGCATCAAGTTCTATTTGTTTCTTTCTTGCTTCCGCATCAATTTCAGCTTGTTTTTTATCTTCATCAGCTTTTCCGGCAAAATAAGTAGTAAAAACTTTAGAAGCATCAAATTTCATTGCTTCATTCCCTTTTCTAGTTATAGTTACTTTAGTCATTACATCGTCTTGTGCTATCGTATTTACAACATCTTGACCAGTTACCACATGTCCAAAAATAGTATGTTTTCCATTCAACCAAGGGGTATCTTTGTGCGTAATAAAGAATTGTGAACCATTGGTTCTAGGTCCAGAATTAGCCATAGCTAATATTCCTGCGCTATCAAATTTTGCATCGGTGAATTCATCTTTAAAAGAATAACCAGGGCCTCCTTGTCCAGTTCCATCAGGGTCACCACCTTGAATCATGAAGTCTTTAATAACTCTGTGAAATTTTAATCCGTCGAAGAAATGTTTTCCTTTAAATTTTTCCCCAACTTGTGTGTTAGTTCCTTCTGCTAGAGCTATAAAATTAGCTACGGTAATTGGAGTTTTTAGGTAATCTAATTTAATAAAAATTTTTCCTTTAGCAGTTTCTATTTCTGCAAAAATACCTTCTTTTGTATCAATAGCAGGCGTTGTAGATTTTGATACTGTGAATGTAGGTTTAGCTGAAGTGATAGTCGTTGCAGCTGATTTTTTTGTAACACTTTTCTTAGTTTGAGCGTTAGCAATTGTTAATCCAAAAACGATCAACAGTACAATTTTAAATTTCATTTTCATGGTTTATTAATTTTAATCGGTTTATTTTAATTACATTTTTGTGTTTACTATTTCTACTTCAAAAATAATATTGGCATTAGGTGGTATTACATTACCAGCACCATTTTCGCCATAAGCTAAATTCGATGGAATGAATAACACCGCTTTATCACCAATATTCATTTTCGAAAGACCTTCTTCAAAACCCGGAATCATACCACCTTTTGTTCCAAAGGTGAACGGAATTGGACTATAACCAGCTTGTGCTTCTCTTTGCACATCAAATTTTCCGAAAGATTTTGCTACTGCTGCATCAGACGTGTCAAATAGAATACCGTTTTCTAAAAAGCCAGCATAATTTACTAAAACACTTGTTCCATTTGTTGATTTCAATCCTTTTCCTTTTTGAGTAATTGTATAGGACAAACCCGAAGGTAATTTGATAGCAGAAGCTTTAATTTGTGCAAAAAAAGCCAATTTGTTGGCACTCGATTTTTTTAATAATGCATCATTAATAAGTGCTTGCTTTTTTATTGTTTCGGCTTCTATTTTATAATAATTATCAAATATTTTTACGGCATCAAACTTTTTCGCAGCTTCTCCTTTTCGGATAATTTTTACTGAATTAATAGCATCTTCAACTACAATTTTATTCACAATATCCATCCCATTTTTAATTACATGCCCGAATATCGTATGCATTCCGTCCAACCAAGGTGTTTCTTTAATAGTTATAAAGAACTGACTTCCGTTAGTTCCTGGTCCTGAATTTGCCATAGCCAAACAGCCGCCTTTATCGAATTTTAAATCGGTAATTTCATCTTTAAATTTGTATCCTGCATCTCCAGTACCATTTCCAAGTGGATCGCCTCCTTGAATCATAAAATCTTCGGCATCTCCATTTGATTTTGAGATTACCCTATGGAATTTTAGGCCATCAAATAATGGTTTGCCTTTATAATCTTCAGTCACAAATTCATTTTTTCCTTCAGAAAGTGTGACAAAATTAGCTACTGTAATTGGCGCTTTTGTATAATCTAATTGCACTAAAATGGTTCCTTTTACAGTTTTAATTTCTGCATAAAGTCCATCAGTTAAATTCGCGTGTTCGTCTTTTTTACATCCAATAAAAATAATCGGAATGAGTAGTAAAACTGAATTAATTATTTTTTTCATTGCAATAAATTATTCTTGAGTTGTTTTAGTTACAGGTTTAAAATCGGTTAAAGAAACTGTACAAATAATAGGTTCGTTTGTTCCAATTCTTCTGTTGTCGCCATGATACCCATAAGCCATGTGCGATGGAAAAAGAAATGTTACTTTTTCATTTTTGCGCATTAATTTAATGCCGTGACGCAATCCCATTAAAATGTTTTGTTTGTCAACAATATAAGTTTGTGATTGCAATTCCAATTCTGAATAAATTACATTTCCTTGTATATCTTTTATTTCATAATCAAAATTGGCAACATCCCCTTTTTTTGGACGAAGTGTATCTCTACCATTTTTAGTTTCATAATAATACCAATATCCGTTCTGTGAAGCTATATATTTTATGCTTGGATTACTTTTAATAATCGAATCAATTTGTCCTTCTTCTCCTTTAATTATTTTTTTATTTCGTTCTGCGGATGCTTTTAAAAATTCTCCAGATGTTCGAGAAACAGGCATTCGAGCTTGTTGCTGCTTGCAGCCTATAAAAAGTAGAAAAGCAACAAGTAGAACCGCTCCAAATTTTATCTTTTTCATAAGTTAGAAATTAAATTTTGAAATAATTTGTTCAAATTTTTTAATCGTATTTGTCAATGAATCATACGATTTTCCTCCAGCGGCATTAATGTGACCTCCACCATTGAAATGGTCTCTCGCAAATTGATTTACATCAAAATTACCTTGTGAACGAAATGATATTTTAATACTATTTTCATCGTTATGTTCAATAAAAATAGCCGCAAAAACAATTCCTTTTATAGTTAAACCATAGTTAACAATTCCTTCTGTATCGCCTTTTACATAATGAAATTCATCTAATTCTTTTTGTATAAGCGAAATATAGGAAGTTTTTTTGTTAAAATCGACTTTCATGTTTTGCAACGCTCTTCCTAGAAGTTGTAATCTTTCAAATGAATTATTATCAAAAAGCAAATTTGGTATTTCAGTATTTTCTACCCCTAATTCTATGAATTCAGCAGCTATTCGGTGAGTAATACCGGTCGTTTTTGGAAAACGAAAACCTCCAGAATCAGTAAGGATTCCTGTATATAAACACGTAGCAATAGTTTTATCGATAAGCGATTTATGATTTAAAAACCCAATGAAATTATAAATCATTTCACAGGTTGAACCAAAACTTGTATCGGAATAAGTGAAAGTAGCATAGGAATCAGGCAATTGATGATGGTCTATCATAACTGTTGGGGCATTAAGCTTGTTTAAAACTGATTCCATTTCGCCGGTTCTATGCAAAGCATTAAAATCTAACGTAAATATTATTTCAGAATCTTCAAGTAATTTTTTGCAGTTTTCTAGATCATTTTCATACACCAAAACCTTTTCTGAACCGGGCAACCAAGCTAAAAATTCCGGAAAATCATTTGGTGCAATCACTATTGGGTAGTGATTCAATTTTAATAAAAAATGATATAAACCAAGAGTAGAACCCATAGCATCTCCATCGGGACTTCGATGCGGAATGATTGCAATTTTTTTTGGAATTGCTAATAATTCGGTTATAGCTTGAATATCTTTTTCGTTCATGGGTGCGAAATTACATTTTTTTGTGTTAAAAAAATGTTATTTGGAAACAAAAAGTCCTAACCATACAGCAAAAACACCTAGAACAATACTAAGGATAATATAGCCAAAAGCTAAAATTGAATTATTAGATTGAAATAGAGAGTAATTTTCATAGCCAAAGGTTGAAAAGGTGGTATATCCACCACAGAAACCTGTAATCAAAAACCACTTAAAATGACTCGAAGCTAAATTGTTTTTTTCTAATATACCGATTAAAAACCCAATAATAAAGCATCCCAAAACATTGGTAATGAAGGTGGCCATCGGAAATTGATTTGACCAATATTTATTAATCAAAACCGAAGTTAAATAGCGTAATACACTACCAATTGCTCCTCCTATTGCTATATATATAATTGTTTTAAGCATTTTGAAATGAAAAAATTAAGATGATTAATTTTGTGAATTAGTTTTTTTTAAATCCAAATTATTTTAAATGATGTTTTAGATACTTACACATTGAAGTGTCCGAAACTTAAAAAGTCATTTTAACCCTAAAGGTTTATTTTCTGTAGTTAATTTATGTATTTTAGATATTAATGTTTCGATAGACTCTTTAATCATAAATAGAATTCATAATATATTAGGTTTGGTTTTATTCAAATCTACAATTTTAAGATTTATTTGCAATAAAATATTAAATTTGCACCACAAATAAAATAAAAAATAAAATGGAAAACGGAATATACGCAAAATTCAATACAACTAAAGGTGTGATTTTAGTAAAATTAACCCACGACCTAACTCCCGGAACTGTTGGAAACTTTGTTGGATTGGCTGAAGGGCAATTAGAAAATAAAGTAAAACCAATGGGAAAGCCCTTTTATGATGGATTAAAATTTCATAGAGTAATTCCTGATTTTATGATTCAAGGGGGTTGTCCGCAAGGTATTGGTTCTGGTGGACCTGGGTATAACTTTGAAGATGAGTTTCATCCCACATTAAAACACGATAAACCAGGCGTTTTATCAATGGCAAATTCAGGACCTGCAAGTAATGGATCTCAGTTTTTCATTACTCACGTTCCCACAAATTGGTTGGATAATAAACATACTGTTTTTGGAAATGTTGTTGATGGTCAAGATGTTGTTGAGGCAATTGCTCAAGATGATTTAATTGATTCAATTGAAATTCTTAGAGTTGGATCAGAAGCTGAAAAATGGAATCCTATTGAAGCTTTTAGAACATTTGAAGGGTCACGATTAAGAAAAATTGAAGAAACTAAAAAAATAGCGGAAGAAACAATGGAAAAATTAGCAGCTGGTTTTGATAAAACTGAAAGCGGTTTGCGTTTTAAAATGATACAAAAAGGTAGTGGAAAACAAGCTGAAAACGGAAAAACAGTTTCGGTTCATTATGAAGGTTCTTTAGAAAACGGAAAAGTTTTTGATTCCTCATATCCTAGAAAAAAACCTATTGAATTCAGGCTGGGTCAAGGTCAAGTTATAGAAGGTTGGGATGAAGGGATTGCTTTGTTAAAAGTTGGTGATAAAGCACGTTTTGTAATCCCGTCTTATTTGGCTTACGGAACATCAGGAGCAGGTGGTGTAATTCCACCCAATGCTACATTAATATTTGATGTTGAACTTATGGATGTAAAATAAACTAAAATATTTTAATTCCCCAAAAAGCTGTCTTAGGATGGCTTTTTTTGGTATTTTTACTTTACCCAAAATTAAAACCATGAAAACTAAAAATTCTATTATTGCCTTTATTGCAATTGTCCTTCATTCTTGTGGGATTTCAAAATCTACCTTGCCAATGGTTGAAGCAAAACCTGTAATTTCAAGTGCTGATATTGCTGAAGGCAAAAGTTTGTATGAAAGTAATTGTACTAAATGTCATCAACTATATGCGCCATCAGATTTTTCAAAAGAACAATGGAAACCAATTGTTCATCAAATGCAGAAAAAAGCTCATTTGACCGATTTAGAAGGACTTAAAATATACAATTACTTAACTTTAAATTAAGTTTTCCTTTTTAAAACTTAATTTTAAAATCATATAGAAATTCTCGAATTAATTTTGGTTATATATTCGATTCTAAATAAACTAACGCCTACTTTGAATAATCTCTGCTAGAAGTTTTTTCGCACGAAGTAATTTGATTTTGACATTACTCAGTGGTTCGTCAAGTTGCTCTGCAATTTCTTGATAACTCATTTCTTGAAAGTAACGTAGTTGAATCACTTCTTGATAATGAGGTTTTAATTCTTTAATGAATTGGAGTAATCGGGATAAGTTTTGTTCGGTAATCAATTCGTCTTCAGCTGATGGTGAAGTATCTGCTATGTTATAAGCTTGTTGATCTTCTTGGTCAGTAATTTCTACAAAAAGAGTTGATTTTTTTTTACGAAGTAAATCAATATGCACGTTTTTTGCAATGGCAATCAACCAAGTATTGAATTGAAATTCGGGATTATAGGTTGCAAGTTTATCAAAAGCTTTTGAGAAAGTTTCTATGGTAATGTCCTCTGAATCAGTTTCGTTTTCCGTACGTTTAAGCATAAAGCCATACACTTCATTCCAGAAATGGTCGAGCAAATAAGTGAATGCTACTTGATCACCATTTTTAGCTTTATCTATATAAAAATTTATTTCCACTCAACTGTTTTAGAGAAAGCATTAGAAATAAAAATATTTAATTGGCAAGCAATTAAGGTGATTTCTATTATTGGAAACCAATAAATAACATCTTTTTCTTTTAATTTTCCTGCTGCAAAACCCAAAGATATCCATGTAAAAATATATCTAAATCCAATAAGACTAGTTACAATAATCCATTGAAACCGAAAGACCAATAAAACTATTGGTAATAGAATAAATAGCAATTGTGAACAATAGAAGATGGCTAATTGTATTCTGTCAAAAGATTTGTAATAGGCTGCAGTGGCCACATGTCTTCTTTTTTGAGTAAACCACTCTTTGAAGGTTGTTTTTGGTTTAGAATAAGTGAAACTATCATATGTGAAGCAAATAGTTGTATTTTTTGAATTGGAAGCTTCATTGATAAATAAATCATCATCCCCAGAGCGTATTTTCATGTGTTCGATAAATCCATTGGTTTTAAAGAATTCTTCTCGCTTGTAGGCCATATTTCGGCCTACGCCCATATACGGTTTCCCTAATTTAGCCCATGAAAAATATTGTATAGCGGTCATTAAAGTTTCAAATCGAATGATTTTATTTAGAAAAGAATTTTTAATTTTTTCGTAAGCTCCGTAACCTAAAACTATCGTTTTTTCTTTAGTAAATTGTGACGACATTTCTTTGATCCATTCTGTTGTTTTTGGATAACAATCGGCATCTGTAAATAGTAAATATTCATTTTTTGCTGCTTTGATTCCAAGAGTTAATGCAAATTTTTTGTTCCCCCAAAAAGCTTCATTATTTTCAACTTTTACTAACCTAACATTAGAGTACTTTTTTTCAAAGTCTTCAAAAATTTCTAAAGTTTCATCACTAGAAGCATCGTCAATTAAGACAATTTCATAATCAGAATAATTTTGTTGGGCTAATAAGGGTATAAAGTTTTTAACATTTTCTTCTTCATTTTTAGCACAAACAATTACCGAAATTGGTACTCTTTTTGGTGTTGTAGTCTGCGGTTTAGCAAATGAAAATTTTCCAAAAAACACTACATAATATAGGAATTGAACGATTACAACAGCAATAAATAAACAAAGTAAAATTAGTAACATAATAGGTTTTTAATCGTTTGCAAAAGTACTAAATTCAAAATTAATAACTCAAATTTAATAACTCATATTATATTACATTAACTTCTGCTTCAATAGCAATTCCATATTTATCGAAAACGGTTTTTTGAACGTATCTAGAAAGCGCTAAAATATCTTGTCCAGTTGCATTACCATAATTCACTAAAACAAGTGCTTGGTTTTTGTGTACGCCTGCATGTTCTTTTCGAAAGCCTTTTAATCCAGCATGTTCAATAAGCCATCCTGCAGGGACTTTAACTTCGCATGAAGAAACTTCAAAGAATTTTATTTCAGGATATTGTTCTTGAACCGTTAAAAATTGTTCTTTAGAAATCACCGGATTTTTAAAGAAACTTCCGCTGTTTCCGAGTTCTTTTGGATCAGGTAATTTGCTTTGACGAATCGCAATTACAGCATTAGAAACATCTCTTAATGTTGGAATTGTAACGTTCTGTTTTTCTAATTCTTTAGTAATATCCCCATACGAAGTATTGATTTTATGATTTCGTTTAGTAAGCTTAAAAATCACTGAAGTAATAATGTATAGGTCTTTAGCTTCTTGTTTGAAAATGCTTTCACGATACCCAAAATGGCATTCTTCTTTAGAAAAGGTTTTAATTTCTTGAGTAACAATTTGTATCGCCTCACAAGATATAAACGTGTCTTTGATTTCAGTTCCATAGGCACCAATATTTTGAACAGGAGTCGTTCCAACATTACCTGGAATGAGCGACATATTTTCTAATCCACCAAAATTTTGATTAATGGTCCAAAGTACAAACTCATGCCACACTTCACCCGCCATGCACTTCACCAAAACAAAATCGTCGTCTTCTTTAATGATTTTTGTTCCTTTTAAATCGATGTGAATTACTAAGGCATCAATATCTTGGGTTAATAACATATTACTCCCACCCCCCAAAATAAATTTTTTATCGTTAGTGTGTCGCAACAAAACCGTCTTCAATTCCTCCAAAGTAGTTACGGCAACAAATTGTTTCGCTTTCGCTTCAATCCCAAAAGTGTTGTATTTTTTTAAAGAAAAGTTATCGTAAATTTTCATAATTAATTTTTAAATCCTAGATTCAAATTCCTAAATCCCAATTATTCCTCGGTTTCTAACGCTCGACTCAAAAAGTCATTCAACGGTTTTAAAGTAATTATTTGTTTAGCAATCTTTTTGCTGAAGTCTTTTTTTGTAAACTCTTTTTCACTAATTTTATATGAAGCCGTAAAGCTTTTCAGTTTTAAGAATTCTATTGCTGGGTGATAGGGATCAAAATCTTTGGGTGCTTTTTTCAACTTATTTGTTTCTGATTGGTCTAAGGATTTGAATTCGCTTTTGAATGTTTTATTATTTACAATAGCTTCCAAATCGTCGTGAAAAAATTCAATTTCTTTACGAATTAACTTTAATTCATTGGGTTCGGGGCACCAAACACCTCCAGCGATAAACGAATTTCCAGTTTCATAATGAATGTAATATCCCGGACTGTTTTTGCGATTTTTATTTTGTGAAAACCATACACCCATATTGGTTTTGTAGGGCGATTTGTCCTTGCTAAATCGAATGTCACGATTGATGCGAAATGTACAATTTTTTACTTCCAAAGGTTCTAAAGATTTATCCAAGGGTTTCATCTCGTCCAAAAGTGAGGCAATAAAATTATGATAGTCTTTTTTGAAATTTTCATAACGCTTTTTATTAGCGTGCATCCATTCGGTATTGTTATTTGCAATCAAATCGGCTAGAAATTGCAAAGCTTCTTCTGTTATCATCTTGAAGTTTTGATCAAAAATTAAGTAAGTAAAAATAATATAATCTGACAGAAACTACAAGTTAAATATTTTATAACTCTGATGGGTTGTTTTTACAATGTTTTCGGTTCGTTCGGGATGGGTGTCAGATATAAATAATTGCCCGAATTCTTCCTGATTTACCATTTCAATAATTTTACTCACACGAGTTTCGTCTAATTTATCAAAAATATCATCGAATAATAAAATGGGTTTTTCGCCCGATTGTTTTTTTACAAATTCAAATTGTGCCAATTTTAAAGCTATTAAAAATGATTTTTGTTGGCCTTGAGAACCAAATTTCTTTATTGGATGTTGGTCTATCTGAAATGCCAAATCATCTTTATGTATTCCAACAGATGTATATTGTATTGCTCGGTCTTTTGCCAAATTTTGTTCCAATAATATCAAAGTTGAACTTTCAAACAAATGACTTACATAAACCAATTGTACTGTTTCTTCCGAACCAGTAATTGCTTGATGATGTTTATTGAAAAATGGTAAAAATTCTTCAATAAATTGTTTTCTTTTTTCAAAAATTGATTGCCCTAAATTATCTAACTGTTCATTGTAAATGGATAAAGTATCGGTTTCAAAAATATGATTTAGTGCAAAATATTTTAATAATGCATTGCGCTGAATCAGTATTTTTTGGTACTGTATTAATTCTTGTAAATAAGCTGCATTTAATTGCGAAATTACACTATCAATAAATTTTCTTCTGGTTTCACTACCTTCAATTATCAAATCATTATCTGCTGGCGAAATAATTACTAACGGAATAAATCCAATGTGGTCGGAAAATCTCTCATAAGGTTTTCCATTTCGTTTTAAGATTTTCTTTTGCCCTTTTTTGAAACTGCTCACAATTTGTTCGTTTCGTTCTGCTTTTTCAAATTCACCATCAATCACAAAAAACTCTTCCTGATGCTTAATATTTTGTACTGCCAAGGGATTAAAATAGCTTTTCCCATTAGCCAAATGATAGATGGCATCGAGCACATTAGTCTTTCCAATGCCGTTTTTTCCAACAAAACAATTTATTTTGGCGTCAAATTCGAAGGTTGCTTCCGAAAAATTTTTATAATTGAATAAAGAAATCTTTTTTAAAAACATTTGCGATGGCTTACTAATACTCCTAAAAGAGCGAAAATCACTCTTTTTTTTTAAAGTGCGTGCAAATTATTGAAAAATATCGACAAAAATCGCTTTTAAATAGGAATAAAATTTTATTTTTGCGCACACTAAATTAAATTCACTATGGCAACTTATAATAAAAGAGGTTACAAAACACCAAAAGAAAAAGAGGAAAAAGTAGATGCTAATTTTATCATTGATACTCCAAATGTTGATGCAAAAGATAGTGTAACAGCAAAAGCGTTTGATACATTAGACGGCGGAGCCTCTAAAATCGAAGATTGGGTCGCTGCAAACCAAAAATATATATTGGGATTATTAGGAGCTGTTGCCATTGTTACCATTGGATATTTATCTTATCAAAAATTTGTTGCTGAACCAAAACAAGAAGAGGCAACTGCAGATTTGTTTGTAGCACAACAAAATTTTCAATTAGCTACAGACGCTACCGATGTAAAAAAACAAGATTCGCTATACAATTTGGTTTTAAAAGGTTCTGAAGGGAAACAAGGTGCAATTGGAATTGCGAATCAATACTCAGGAACAGATTCGGGTAATGTAGCTAATTATTATGCGGGTATTGCAAATTTGAATTTGAAAAAATATGATGAAGCAATTACTTATTTAGAAAAATTTTCTTCTAAAGATGCCTTCCTAGGAGCTATTGCAACTGGAGCAATTGGAGATGCTTATTCTCAAAAAAATGATGCAAAAAAAGCATTGGAAATGTATGAAAAAGCAGCTCGTCAAAATACAAATGAGTTTACAACTCCGAGATTTTTATTCAAAGCGGGTCAAACTGCTATGGTTCTTGGAAATAAAACTGATGCATTTAAATATTTCACAGAAATTAAAGAAAAATATGAATCTACTCCTGAAGCTCAAAATATTGATGCTTTAATCGGAATGGTTCAATAATTAGTTTTCAGTAATCATTGTTCAGTTAGCAGTTTGTTGCTGAACACTGTTAACTAAATACTAGACACTAATAAAATGGCAACAGCTAATAAGAACCTTTCTCAATACGATAAAACTAAATTACCAAACGCAAAAGATTTTCGATTTGGAATTGTTGTTTCAGAATGGAATGATCATATAACAGAAGGACTTTATAACGGAGTTAGCGCTGCACTTTTGGATTGTGGAGCCCTTCAAGAAAATATAATTCGCTGGAATGTACCTGGTAGTTTTGAGTTGGTTTTTGGCGCGCAACGTATGATTGTCACCCAACAAGTTGATGTGGTAATAACAATTGGTTGCGTGATAAAAGGAGAAACCATGCATTTTGAGTTTGTTTGCGAAGGCGTTACCCAGGGAATAAAAGATTTAAACGTTCAAACCGATGTACCTGTTATTTTTTGTTTATTGACCGATAATAACGAACAACAATCTATTGATAGAAGTGGAGGAGTTCACGGAAATAAAGGTACTGAAGCCGCTATTGCTGCTATTAAAATGGCAGAATTAAGAAGAATTTCTGTGGATATATAAATCTTAAAATTTTTAAAATACCAAACCTATTCTTTACCGAATAGGTTTTTTCTTTATTAGTATCTTGTAAACTATATTTACCAATAGATTTTACTTAAATTTGCTAACTTTGTTTTTACAAAAACCCAAAATCTAGAACTCAGAACCTAAATAAATGTCAAGTATAATTCAATTACTTCCTGATCACGTAGCTAATCAAATTGCAGCTGGAGAAGTGGTGCAAAGACCTGCATCGGTTGTGAAAGAGCTTCTAGAAAATGCTGTTGATGCTAAAGCTACTGACATTAAATTAATTATTAAAGATGCAGGGAAAGCATTGGTTCAAGTAATTGATAATGGAGTAGGCATGAGTGTTACCGATGCCCGTTTGTGTTTTGAGCGTCATGCAACGTCTAAAATTCGTCATGCAGAAGATTTATTTTCTTTGCACACCAAAGGTTTTAGGGGTGAGGCATTGGCATCTATTGCCGCAATTGCTCATGTAGAAATGAAAACCAAACAAGATCAAGAAGAGTTGGGAAATCATATTGTAATTGAAGGCAGTAAGTTTATTTCCCAAGATCCCGCTGTTTTGCCTAAAGGGACTTCGTTTGCGGTTAAAAATTTATTTTATAATATTCCAGCACGAAGAAATTTTCTAAAATCAGATACCGTAGAATTAAGGCATGTAATTGATGAATTTCAACGTGTGGCTTTGGCACATCCCAATATTTATTTTACGATGTACCACAACGGAAGTGAACAATTTAACTTACCTAATTCTAGTTTTAGACAACGAATTGTCAATATTTTTTCTGGAAAAACAAATGAAAAGTTGGTTCCAGTCCAAGAAGAAACTGATATTTTATCTCTTCAAGGATTTGTTGGAAAACCTGAATTTGCAAAGAAAAATCGTGGAGAACAGTTCTTTTTTGTTAATGATAGATACATTAAAAGTAGTTATCTCCATCATGCTGTTATGAATGCTTATGATGGATTGTTACCTAATGGCGCTCAACCCAACTATTTCATCTATTTGCATGTGCCTCCAAACACTATTGATATAAATATTCATCCAACAAAAACCGAGATCAAATTCGATGATGAACAAGCTTTGTATGCTATTTTACGTTCGGCCATTAAGCACAGTTTAGGACAGTTTAATGTAGTTCCAGCTTTAGATTTTGATAGAGATCCAAATTTAGATACGCCTTATGAATACCAAAATAAATCAGCAGATTATCCAACGGTGCAAGTTGATAGAACCTTTAACCCATTTGCTGATGAAAAACCATCAAAACAATTTTCGAATAATTTATCTTACAAAAAATCCGAATCCACGCAAAATTGGGAAAGTTTGTATGTAGGTTTAAAACAAGATACATTAGACGCTTTTTCTTCTGAAGATGAAGAAGTAACGGCTTCTTTATTTGATGAAAAAGAGGAAGAGCAAACCATTATACGAACCTATCAAATTCATAAAAAATACATTGTTAGTCCGATTAAATCGGGAATGATTATTGTAGATCAAAGTAGAGCGCACCAACGAGTTTTGTACGAACAATTTTTGACTAATATGACCTTGCATCAAGCCTCTAGTCAGCAGTTATTATTTCCGTTGCAATTGCGTTTTTCAAATAATGAGATGAAATTAATTACCGAATTACAACTTTCATTAGAAAATACGGGATTTATTTTTGAATTCTTTGAAACTGACGCAATCCATATTTCAGGAATTCCAATAAATACAAGTGAAAGTGACGTTTCTATAGTTTTAGAACATTTAATAAAAGATTTAGAAGACGGAATTCCAGAAAGTAGTTTCAGCCAGAATGATACCATTGCCAAATCGATGGCCAAAAGTTTGGCTGTTAAAAACGGAATTTATTTAACAGAGAAAGAACAAGAAAATTTGGTGAACAATCTTTTTGCTTGTAAAGAACCTAATGTTTCCCCTTTTCAGAAACCCACTTTCATCACCATGAGGGTTGAAGATATAGACAAAAGATTTGCATTATGATGAGAATAACTCCAGTTGTTAAACAACTATTGATTTTAAATATTATTTTTTATATTGGATCACAATTTCCAACAACTCATGCTTATCCATTATTTTCGGAGTTTTATTTAGAAAACCCAAATTTTAAAATATGGCAACCTTTAACGAGTATGTTTATGCACGCACCATTGCCAAATTTTACGCATATTTTATTCAATATGTTTGCGTTATATTCTTTTGGAAGTGCATTAGAACATTTTTGGGGAGGAACTAAATTTTTGTTTTTTTATATATCATGTGGGTTAGGAGCCATTTTTTTGAATGAAGGAATTCATTACTATCAATACCATCATGCGCTTTCTTTATTACAAGATGTTGGACTTTCACAGCAAGATATAATGACATTTTTGACCGAAGGGAAATACAATTCAAATATACTAGATACTATTTCATTATCAAATTTGGAGTACATGTTTCAGGCCTATAATTCTCAAACTCTTGGTGCTTCTGGAGCAATTTATGGACTATTAGTGGCTTTTGCCTTTATCTTTCCAACAGCTGAATTAGGAATTATGTTTATTCCAATTCCAATTAAAGCTAAATACTTTGTGCCAGGTTTGCTCGCTGTTGATTTATTTTTAGGTTTCAATGGGCAATCTATATTTGGAGCAGGAAGTACTGGTGTTGCGCACTTTGCTCATATTGGTGGTGCATTAACAGGATTTATAATGATGTGGTTTTGGAAAAAAAATCAGTTTAATAATAGACGTTGGAATTAATATGACAGTATTAGACGATTTAAAATTACAATATAAAATTGGCGGTGTTGCTAATCGAATTATCTTTTGGAATGTTGGCACTTTTTTAGTATCAATCCTTTTCTTTTATCATTTTAAAGAAGGTTATTTTGAGTTTCCAACTTGGATTTCTTTGTCTTCAAATCCAGATACTATTTTATATTTCCCTTTTACTTTATTGACTTACGCCTTTGTTCATTCTGGTTTTTGGCATTTGTTTTTTAATATGATGGTTCTCAACTTCTCTAGTCGATTATTCCTTACTTTTTTTACTCAAAAACAGTATTTAGGGCTTTATATTTTAAGTGCAATATTTGCAGGAATTATTTTTACGTTATCCTATTTTGTTTTTCATAGTATTTCAAATTTGGTCGGAGCTTCTGCAGCAGTGATGGCTATATTGGTTGCTGCAACTACTTATCAACCGTTGCTCGAAGTTCGATTACTATTGATTGGTAATTTGAAATTATGGAACATAACAGCTGTAATTCTATTATTAGATTCGATGCAATTATTGATTGAGAATACAGGTGGACATATTGCTCATTTGTCGGGTGCCTTATTCGGATTTGTTTATACTAAACTGTTACTAAATGGAACGGATTTAAGTAATATTGTAACCACTATTACAAATTTTTTTGTTGCTTTGTTTCAATCAAAAAAGAAAACACCGTTTAAAAGAGTTCACGTTAATCCGAAAAACTCTTTTAATAAGAGCCAAAGCAAGATTGTGGTAAAAGATAAATCGCAACAACAAATAGATGAAATTCTCGACAAAATAAGTCAATCGGGATATGATAGTTTAACGGCTAATGAAAAAGAATTCCTGTTCAAAGCAGGTAAATAGATTTATAGAAGTGTAAAAGAAAATAGAATATCTTAGTGCCTTAGCCGTTTTGGTGGCAATAAAAATGAAAAAACTATCATGGTTTAATAAAGCAATGTTTTTCTTCAATATAGTACTCACTGTATTGACATTTCTCGCTTATGTTTTACCTTTTCTTGCGCCAAATTTCTTTCCTATTTTGTCTGTACTAACGCTTATTTTGCCTTTGTTTTTAATTCTTAATGGGTTGTTTTTTATCTATTGGATATTCCAATTAAAAAGGCAAATGATTTTATCGGGAATAGTATTAATACTCGGAATAACATTTGTAAATAAATTTTACAAATTTTCCTCAAACGAGCAACCAATTGAAGAAAATGACTTCATTGTAATGAGTTATAATGTAAGGTTATTCAATATATTCCAATGGATTCCTAGCGAAAATGTAGGTGATGAAATTAAAAAATTCATTAATGAACAAAACCCAGATATTCTTTGCATTCAGGAATATTCTGAAACTGCGAAAGTAGATTTACGTGTTTACAAACATAAATTCATCTTTATGCAAGGTAAAAATATCAAAACTGGGCAAGCGATATTTTCAAAATATCCTATTATTGGAAAAGGAAACATTAAATTTCCACAATCTGATAATCTAATTGTCTATGCAGATATTCGCAAGGGAAAAGACACTATTCGCGTATATAACATGCACTTGCAATCTATCAAAATTTCTCCTGATGTTAATGAAATGCAAGATAATGTGGATTCCATTAGCCAACAGAAATCACAATTGGTCGTAAAAAGAATCAGCTTGGCTTTCAAACAACAACAACAACAAGCTGAGATTTTAAAAAATCATAAAAAAGAATGTCATTATCCAATAATAATCTGTGGTGATATGAATAACAGTGCTTTTTCTTATGTCTATAGAAGTATTAAAGGAAATTTAAACGATTGTTTTGAAGAAGCAGGAAATGGTTTTGGTCAAACGTATAGCTTCAAATACTATCCTGCTCGAATAGACTATATTTTTGCCGATAAAAGTATGAAAGTAAAAGAATTTCAAAATTTCCCAAAATTTAAAGAATCAGACCATTATCCAATTTTGGCTCGGTTAATTATGGAATAATTATATTATTTATTAATTCATAAAAAATAGAAATAGTTATATTCAAAAAAATCCCCAACTACCTAACAATTGAAAATTTGATTTCAAAAATAAACTTGAATTTATCTAGTTATTGTCTGTTTTCTATCAGGTCCAACAGAAACAATTTTTATAGGTACTTCAATCTTTTTTTCAATAAATTCGATGTAATCTTTTAACTCTTTTGGCAAACTATCAAAAATAGTTAAGCCAGTTAAATCTGCCTTCCAACCTTTAAACTCGGTATATATTGGAGTTACGTTTTCTGCTTCAATGTTATACGGCAAATGGTGAATCACTTCACCTTTGTAGTTATATGCTGTGCACACTTTTAAAGTATCAAATCCCGAAAGTACATCACCTTTCATCATCATCAACTGGGTAACACCATTTACTTGAACAGCATATTTAAGAGCAACTAAATCCAACCAGCCGCAACGGCGTTTTCTTCCGGTAACACTTCCAAATTCGTTTCCAACGCTTGCCATCATATCGCCGGCAGTATCAAAATCTTCGGTTGGAAAGGGTCCAGAACCAACACGGGTAGTATAAGCTTTAAAAATACCATACACTTCTTTGATTTTATTTGGAGCTATCCCCAAACCGGTACAAGCACCAGCTGCTGTTGTGTTAGAAGAAGTTACAAACGGATAAGTTCCAAAATCAACATCCAATAATGAACCTTGTGCACCTTCACAAAGAATTGATTTTCCATCCTTTTGTGCTTGCGCTAAATATTCTTCACTGTCAATAAAATCTAATTTTTTTAAGTCTTCAATGGCTTCAAAGAATTCTTTTTCTAATTCGTGTAAATTATATTGAATGTCAACATTGTAAAATGAAATCATGGCCTCATGTTTGTCTGCCAATGCTCTATATCGATCTTTAAAATCGGCCAATTCAATATCTCCAATTCGAATTCCGTTTCTGCCTGTTTTGTCCATATATGTTGGCCCGATTCCTTTTAAAGTAGAACCAATTTTGGCTTTTCCTTTTGATGCTTCTGAAGCCGCATCTAATAGTCTGTGTGTAGGCAGTATTAAATGTGCTTTTCTAGAAATTACAAGTTTTGATTTCAAATCTAAATTGAATTTTGCTAAACCATCAATTTCACTTTTAAAAACGACTGGGTCTATCACGACGCCATTTCCAACAACGTTGATGTTGTTGTCGTGAAAAATTCCAGAGGGAATGGTTCTCAAAACGTGTTTTATTCCGTCAAATTCTAGTGTATGTCCAGCATTTGGACCGCCTTGAAAGCGCGCGATGATGTCGTATTTTGAAGTGAGAACATCTACGATTTTTCCTTTTCCTTCATCGCCCCATTGTAATCCGAGTAGTAAATCTACGGTCATTGTATTGTATTTGATTTTGTAGTTATTTTGATTTGTTGTGGATTTGGTTATTTGTAATAACGAATTATCGAATTACAAATTATCGCATCAGTTTTTATTTTTTTTATTAGCATAAAAGTACAAAGAGTGATTGTGAATTTCAATTCCAAATATATCTTCTATGGTTTGTTTTATGGTTTGTATTCTAGGGTCGCAAAATTCAATTACTTCGCCACTATCGGTCATAATAATATGGTCGTGCTGCTTGTCAAAATAGGACTTTTCATAATGTGCTTGGTTTTGACCAAATTGATGTTTACGAACCAACCCGCAATCTAGAAGTAATTCAATGGTATTGTATAACGTTGCTCTACTCACGCGATAATTTTTGTTTTTCATTTTGATATACAAATTTTCAATATCAAAGTGTTCTTCACTATCATATATTTCTTGTAGAATAGCATAGCGCTCCGGCGTTTTTCGATGTCCTTTGTTCTCAAGATAAGCTATAAAAACTCCTTTTACAATTTCTTGATTTTTAGTATTATCTGATGCAATTTGTGTCATATTTGACAAAGATAATTTATTACTTTAGAAGTTTAAATGTTTACTAATTTAAAGTTATAAACTATTGTTAATAATGGTTATTTATCAATTCTTATATACCCTAGAAACCTTTTCAATGCCATCAATTTTCTTGATGTTATCCATTAATTTTTTCAAAATGGTGTTGTTTTGAACAATTACGGCTACTTGTCCATTAAAAATTCCTGCCTGTCCATTCAAAGAAATACTTTGAATGTTTACGTGCATTTGGTTTGAAATTATTTTAGTCAACTCGTTTGTTAATCCTAAAGTGTCCATTCCAGTAATTTTTATTATAGCTTTGAATTCCTGTTGCGATGAGTCTATCCATTTGGCCTGCATAATTCGGTATGCGTAATTGGATTGCATTGATATAGCATTTGGGCAATCTTTCTTGTGTACTTTAATTCCTTCGTTTATAGTAACAAAACCAAATACAGCGTCACCCGGAATTGGATTGCAGCAGCTAGAAAGTTTGTAATCCAAACGATCCATTTCTTTTCCAAAAACTAGTAAATCATAATTGTTAGACAATTCAGGTTTGTGAATATCATCCTGAATTGAGCTTGGCGAACGTTTAATCTTGTTCTTAAAGAAATTGATAAGCGTATTGCTTTTTTGAGCCGAATAATCTTTAAGTTGTTGGTTTTCAATAGCTCCAATTCCAACTCTGTAAAATAAATCCAAACTTGTTTTTAGTTTAAAATAGTTTACCAATTCATTAATTATTCCTTCGTTTAAAGTTATTTTTAAATGTTTCAATTTTCGAGTAAGCAGTTCTTTTCCTTCTTCAGCAATTTTTTTGGTATCTTCGTTAAGTACGTTTCTAATCTTATTTTTAGCTCTCGATGTAGTAACATAGTCAAGCCAATGCATCGTTGGCTTTTGATTTGCTGAAGTTATTATTTCAATTTGATCTCCGCTTTTTAATTCATGATTTAATTGTACTAACTTACCATTTACTCTGGTTCCACGGGTTTTAATTCCGATTTCGGAATGAATGCTAAAAGCAAAATCTAACGATGTGGCTCCTTTTGGAAGTGATTTAATTTCCCCTTTAGGAGTAAAGACAAAAATTTCTTTGGCATACAAATTCATTTTGAAGTCTTCTACAAAATCAACCGCGTTGGTTTCGGAATTTTCAAGAGCTTCTTTTAGAAGATTTAACCAAACATCCAAGCCGTTTTCTTCTGTTGCACCTTGTTTGTATTTGTAATGAGCTGCATATCCTTTTTCGGCAATTTCATCCATTCGCTCACTTCGAACTTGAATTTCTACCCATCGTCCTTTTGGTCCCATAACGGTAATATGCAAGGCCTCATAACCTGTTGATTTTGGTGATGAGATCCAATCACGCAAGCGACTAGGACTAGGACGATAATGATCCGTAACGATAGAGTATATTTTCCAGGCTAAAAATTTTTCTTCTTGAGGTGTTGATTTGTAAATTATCCGAAGTGCAAATTTGTCATAAACTTCATCAAAGCTTATGTTTTGAGCCAGCATTTTTCTACGAATAGAATAAATAGACTTCGGACGACCTTTTATAATATATTCAACATTTTCAACATTTAAAGAAGTCTTTAAAATAGTAGAAACCAATTTTATGTACTCGTCTTGTTCTTCTTTTGTTTCTTTTATTTTGTTTACAATATCATTGTAAATTATTGGTTCGGTATATTTTAAACCTAAATCTTCTAGTTTGGTTTTGATGTTATACAAACCCAGTCGATGGGCGAGGGGTGCGTAAATATATAAAGTTTCTGACGCAATTTTTACTTGTTTGTATTCTGGCATCGAATCCATGGTTTGCATGTTGTGCAAACGATCCGCTATTTTTATTAAAATTACTCGAACATCATCATTGAGAGTCAATAACATCTTACGAAAATTTTCCGCTTGCATGGAGATGTTCATGTCTTTTTTAACTTGAGATATTTTGGTCAATCCTTCAACCAATTGCGCAATTTTAGGATTGAACATTTTCTCTAAGTCTTCAATTGTAATTGGGGTATCTTCAACAACATCATGAAGTAATGCTGCTGCAATACCTGTAGCACCAAGTCCGATTTCAGAAGCCACGATTTTTGCTACACCGATAGGATGGAACACATATGCTTCCCCTGATTTTCTTCGTTGGTCTTTGTGCGCATCAACTGCAATATCAAATGCTTTACGGATGATTTTTTTATCCTCTGTTGAGAGCGTTTGATAACTTATTCGAAGAAGTCCTTTATATTCTCGTGCTAAAGCTTTATTTTCTGCTTCTAAATCAATTTCTGTCATAGCCAATCTTCTATTAGCTAAAATTATGAATTATTATTGAACCTACAATATAAATATATAAAATCAAATAAAATTATTTACTCCATTACTCTAACAAAATCTAAATCCTGAAAATCATAACTGAAATCGGTCAATGGGGAAATGGCTTTCATCTTAAAATGAATACCATTTCCATTATCATCAACATCAAAATGGATGAAGGCATCTGCTTGGAAACTTCTAATATCCCATTTCACCGCGTAAGTATTGTCTTTGTAATAAAAAACAGAGCCTTTTAGTCTGGAAGATCGTTCCGATTGAAAGCGCAATACCCCATTATTTTTAAAGATTTTTATTTTGCCAAACCAATTATCGGTGTAGTTTCCGGTTAATTTTTTTGAATCTGATTGCGTGTTCGCAGCAATGTTTTGATTTACTTTAGTCCAAACTTCATCGGTAACTTTGTCTGCATCTTCTTCAAATTGCTTTCTGCTAGCACTTAATGTAACCACATGATCAGGAAAATGAAAGCCCAAATAACTATCCTTTATTGTATTTGAAATTGCATTAAATGCTACTCCAACTTGTTGGTTAGTTAACACAATGATACCTAATTGTATATCGGGTATCATTAAAGTTTGAGTAACAATTCCATCCAAACCTCCTGTATGCGATACTTGAAGATGCCCATTGATATCTGTTAATTGCCATCCTAATCCATATGCCTTAAAATTGCAACTGTACGGTTTCATATTGTTTAAAGGCAGAATAGTTTGTGAAGACCACATGTCTTTTTGAATTGCTTCGCTAAACAATCTATTCTCATTGTTTACTCCATATTTCCCATGATTTAATTGGGCAATAATCCATTTGCTTAAATCGTTGGTGCTGGAGTAAATTCCAGCAGCAGCATCAAAAATAGGGTTGTTGTATCGCTTGATTACTTCTAGCTTACCATTTGTTGGAACATGCGGAACAATGGAATTGGTGGTGTCTTTTAATCTTCGCCATGATGCCGCACTGTTGTTCATTTGAAGTGGAGCTAATATTCTCGTTTCCACAAAATCACACCAACTTTTACCCGAAACTCGTTCAATAACTTCACCTGCAATTACATACAGTAAATTATCATAATCGTATTTTGTTCTAAAAGCTGAAACCGGTTTTAAAAAGTGGATGTTTTTAATAATGTCTTTAGGTGTAAAATTATGTCCATCAGGCCAAATCATTAAATCACCAGCCCCCAAACCCAATCCACTTCGATGTGTTAATAAATCTCTGATAGTAAATTCGTTGGTTACATAATCGTTATACATTTTGAATTCTGGAATGTATTGAATCACTTTATCGTCCCAATTGATTTTCTTTTCGTCTACTAACATTCCTAATGCAGCAGTTGTAAACGCTTTACTGTTGGAAGCAATACCGAAAAGTGTGTTGCCATCTACTTTTTGTTGTGTAGTAATATTGGTGACTCCATACCCTTTAGAGAGTACCACTTTGCCATCTTTTACAATGGCAACAGCAATACCAGGCACATTAAAAGCTTTCATGGTTCTGGTTACAACTTCGTCAAGTTTGGATTCATTAATTTGTGCTTTTACATTCAAATTAATAATTAAAAATAGCGCAAATAAAAATTTGTAATTCATATATTTATAATTCATAATTAATTAAATCCACGTTGTCTTTTAGCTTCAAATAATAAAATTGCAGCAGCCACTGAAACATTCATAGAATCGATTTCACCTTGCATCGGAATAATGATGTTTTTTGTGGCTTCATCTCTCCAAGCATGAGACAATCCAGTTGCTTCAGTTCCTACAATCAAGGCTGAGGGAAAAGTATAATCTTGTGTATGGTAGCAATTAGAGTTTTGTAATGTAGCACCAAAAATTGCAATATTTTTTTCTTTCAAAAAAGAAATAACATCTTCAGTTGTGCCTGTTGCAATTTGATTGGTAAAAAGACATCCAACACTAGAACGTACAATATTTGAATTGTATAAATCAGTTTTTGGATTGGCAATGATAACAGCATCAATTTTTGCAGCATCACAGGTGCGCAACATAGCTCCAATATTTCCTGGTTTTTCAATAGATTCCATTACTAAAATCAATGGGTTTTTAGGTAATTTCAAATCGGATAGTGATAAAGATTTAGTTTTTGCTAGGGCTAAAATTCCTTCTGTTGTATCACGATAAGCTAGTTTTTGATATACTTCTTTGTTGATTTCAATGAAGTCAATTTGGTTATTTGATAATTTGATAATTTGGTCTTCTGAAATCAATTCAGGAAGAAAAAGTATTGTTTCAATGGCATAATTTCCTTTAATAGCTAATTCGATTTCTCGTTTACCTTCAATCAAGAATGTTCCTGATTGTTTGCGTGCTTTAGCTTTTTCTTGTAAAAGGACTAAAGATTTGATGAACGGATTTTGTATAGAAGTAATTTGTTTCAACTGAAGTAGTGAATTTATTTGCGAATTTACTGAGTTTTTTAGAATAACCAAATTACTTTGTATAATACAACCAACCGTTTAAGGGTTCATTGTATTCGGAATCATTTAAATTTAGAATGTAATAATAAGTGCCAGATGGTACAATACCGTTTTCCAATACAAAATCAATTGAAGCATGTCCGTCCCAATCTGGAATATTATTATTTCCAGTCCAGATCAATTTTCCCCAACGATTGTAAATTTCAATTTCATAATTCAAGAAGACATCCCTCAATCCCTCAATATAAAAGGTGTCGTTCATTCCATCTCCATTGGCAGAAACATAATTATAAACTATTGGTGGGCAATTTCTTGTGTTTAATAAAAAAGAAGTAATGGAATAACAATGTTCATTTTGAATTCGTATAAAAATTTCTTTCGGAGTTGAAGTCGCAGTATAATTGATAGTGTTAAAAATAGGATTAATATGATTTTCGGCATCGGATAATAATTCGTAAAAAGTAACAGTATCTGTTTGATTTATTTTGACTAAATCTTCATAATTTGAAAAGTTAAATGTTCCTATAGTTAATCCTTTATTACAAGAAAATAAAGGTTCAAGAACATTAAATTTAGGCGTATCCCATTGTGAAAATGCTTGAGAAAAAGTATTGTTATTTTCAGCAATTTCAGTGATAATTCCTGTTCCAGTTCCATTATCATCAACGGCTAATACTAAAGTGAAATTTATTGGAATTGTGTTTGGCAAGGTTACTGTCAATTGTCCATTTTCACTTCCATCTACAGGAATAATAGTGCCGGTTTGTGTTTGGCCAACGAGTTGTCCGTTAGCATAAATTGCAATTGGAGTTCCTAACGGTAGCGAACTCGTACAATTTAGATTTGAAACAGTATAATTAAGAGCCAAAGTTTTAGAATCACACGATTGACTGTTATTATTCAAAACAATTGTTGCATCGGGTATTTGACTGTTTAACTTGGTTACCACTACATTAATCAATACGACATCTCGTCCGGATGTAAGCTGAATTTGAGCAGATTGGTCACCTATATTGATGTTGTTTTGAATGTTATATACGTCCAAATCCATGTTGAATAACATATTGCTACCTGTAATGCTATTGGTTCCATTGAAAGCATTATCAGCTGGATTTAGAGGTGGATTGCTTAATATGTTTCCGTTAATTTGCAACGTTTCATTAATGGCTAAATCGGCATCGCCTTCCCAAGCGACAAATCCAATTTTTGCATTCGTATTATCAACAACATTTAAACTGGTTAAATTAATGGTAACCGCATCAGGAATACTTTCTAAACCGTCATAAATATTGATTTGATTTAAAGGTAAATTAGTGTCTTTATATACAATTACTATTGCCCAACCAGTGAAATTGGTTCTAAAATTACAATAGCCCGATTCGTTAATTAAAGTTTGCGAAATATCTAAATCGGAAAGCGAATAATTTCCGTTTCCGGTGCTTATAACTTGACTCGTAATGTCAGTAAAAGCACTGAAATAGTTCAAGTCATTAAGTGAATTCGTGTTTAAAAACGATCTTTGAGCGTTAATTTCTACTCCATTCAATTTTACATTAAAATCGCCCAAACCAGAACCCGCCCAATATAAATAAGCACTTTGAATGGTTTGAGTGGAAGCTAAATTCAAATTAGCAGTTGATGAAGTGAGTAACAAATCAACGCAACCTGACGTTTCATTATTTTCTCCTAGGTTCATAGTGTTTCCAATAAAAGTAAAGTCATAGCGACCATTAAATTGATGGTATAGGGAAATATTTTGTCCGTAAATTGAACAAATTGACATTAGAAATATACTAAAATAAAGAAACGGAAGTTTACATTTCATTTCATAGTACAATTTATGACTTCGAAAATAGGGATTTATTTTTAATAATGCCTACTTTTGAATTTCGAAATTCAATAATAATTACTTATTTTCGACAGATTAAAATAGAATTGTGAAACAATACCAAGTCAGATTATACCAAACCCAAGATTTTGATCTTTGGAATACTTTTATAAGCGTTGCTAAAAATGCTACTTTTTTGTTTCATAGAAATTTTATGGAATACCACAAAGATCGATTTGAAGATTATTCTTTATTGGTCTTTGATGAGGATAAATTAGTTGCTGTTTTACCTGCTAATAGAGTAGGTGATGCTGTTTTTTCTCATCAAGGATTGAGTTATGGGGGATTGGTTTTAAAAGAAGACATCAGAATTAAAGATTATGTTGCTATTTTCAAAGTAATGATGCAATTTTTTGAATCTAAGGAGATTTCTAATTTTGAAATCAAAGTCTTACCTAAAATTTATAATCAAACAATAGCAGACGAAATAGATTATGTTGCTTTTTTAGTGCAGGCAACAACTAATAGAACTGACGTTTATTTAGTTATTGATAGACAAAGAGAATATCAACCCAATAGAAATAGAAAACGTGCCTTAAAAATGGCATCTGAATTAGGAATTGAGATTAAAGAAGAAAATAACTATAAAAATTTTTGGAATCAAATTTTAATACCGAATTTAAATGTACGATTTGGTGTTTCTCCGGTTCATTCTTGTGATGAAATTATTAAACTTAGAGATTTATTTCCTAATGAAATTAAACTATTCAATGCCTATCAAGATAATGAATTAAAAGCGGGAGTAGTAGTTTTTTTAATGGATAATGTTACTCATTTTCAATACAGTTCTGGTGGAAATGATCGAAACGATACGGCAGCATTAGATATTTTGTTTGATTTTATTATCAAAAAATATATTCACAAAAAATACATTAGTTTTGGAAGTTCATCCGAAGCGAGTGGATTAATATTAAATGAAGGATTGGCATATTGGAAAGAAAGTTTTGGTGCCAAAACATCGGTTCAAAGTTTCTTTCTTTTTAAAACCTCTCATCATTATTTATTAGATACTGTTTTGTAATGATAAAATTTCTCGATTTACAGAAAATAAATATGGCTTATCAAAAGCAATTTCAAGAAAAATTGAAGTTGGTTTTAGAGAATGGCTGGTTTATTCTTGGCGATGAAGTTAAAACATTTGAAAGAAATTTTGCTCACTATTGCGGCTCAAAACATTGTATTGGAGTCGGAAATGGTTTTGACGCTTTGGTACTAATTTTTAAAGGATATATCCTATTAGGAAAACTCCAAAAAGGAGATGAGGTTATTGTTCCAGCCAATACCTATATCGCCAGTATATTGGCAATTCTTGAAGCCGATTTAACTCCGGTTTTAGTGGAGCCACGATTGGAAACCTATAACATTAATCCGGATTTAATTTCTGATAAAATCACCACCAAAACCAAAGCCATTTTAGCGGTTCATTTGTACGGTCAATTAGCGGAAATGGATTCGATAAATACCATTGCAAGCCAACATAATTTAATTGTTGTTGAAGATGCTGCACAAGCCCATGGAGTATTAAAAATTCAAAATTCAAAATTCAAAATTCAAAATTCAAGCGCAGCATATAGTTTTTATCCGGGAAAAAATCTAGGGGCACTTGGCGATGCAGGAGCCATCACTACTAATGATGATGATTTAGCAAAAGTAATTTCTTCAATACGCAATTATGGCTCGGAAAAGAAATACCTTAATGAATTTGTTGGTGTAAATTCGCGTTTAGACGAATTGCAAGCCGCATTTTTAAATGTAAAGTTACCCCATTTAGATGCCGAAAATGAATTAAGAAGAACTATTGCAAAGCGTTATTTATCTGAAATCAAAAATAGTAAAATTACATTACCATATTGGGATCTATCTTCCAATCATGTTTTTCATTTGTTTGTAATAAGAACTGATAATAGAGAAGCATTGCAAAATTATTTACTTGAAAACGGAATAGAAACAATGATTCATTACCCAATTCCGCCGCACCAGCAAAAAGCATTTGATGATTGGAATTCACTATTTTTTCCCATCACAGAAAAGATTCACAACGAAGTATTGAGTTTGCCAATAAGTCCGATAATTACTATAGATGAGGTTGATTATGTTATTGAAATGATAAACAAGTATTAAATGAAAATTTCAAATAAAATAAAAGAGTTTTGTTTTGTTAGTTTGCGAGTATGGAAATACAAGATTCTTTCAGATTGTAAGAGTGTAAAAGGAAATCCTAGGTGTTATAATCCATTATTAATTAATGGTAAAGGAAAAATTTCTTTTGGAAAAAATGTACAAATAGGAATAATTACTTCTCCTAATTTTTATTCACATTATTCTTATTTGGAGGCAAGGATGGAATCAAGTGAAATTAAAATAGGAAACAATGTAGCTATAAATAATGGGTTTTCTGCGGTTGCTTTTTCTAAAATAATTATCGGAGATAGAGTTTTAATAGGTCTAAATTGTAATATTATGGATAATGACGGACATGACCTTAATCCTAATAAGAGAAATTCAGAAATAATCCTATCAGAAAATGTTACAATTCAAAAAAATGTTTTTATTTCAGATAATGTGACCATTTTAAAGGGCGTAACTATTGGAGAAAATTCCGTTATAGGAACAGGCTCAGTCGTAACTCATTCTATTCCTGAAAATGTAATAGCAGCAGGCGTCCCTGCTAAAGTAATAAAAAGTTTACTGTGATTAATAAGCTAAAAAATAATCCTTTAATTAAAGTACTGTCACTAAATTCTATATCTGTTGCAGTAAGTTTTATATTGGGTATATTTTCTTCAAAAATAATTTCTGTTTTTTTAGGTACTCCCGGAATGGCTTTGACAGGAAGTTTTAGGAATTTTACGACAATGTTAAAATCAATAGCGACTCTTGGAATTAGTAATTCTGTGGTAAAACTTTTTGTTGAAAATAGAGAAGATGAAGAAGAGTTATCTGTTATATATTCAACATTTTTTGGGTTGTTTTTAATTATATCTTCAGTATTAGGTATTTGTGTAGTGCTTTTTGCCAGTTATATTTCAGATTTTATTTTCTATAAAAATTCATATTATATTCCTATTCAATTTTTTGGATTGGCATTACCTATGATAGTGATTAATGTATTTTGGACGTCAATATACAATGCGTTTGAGCAATTTAAATTTATAGTTATCATTCAAATAATTTCTAATATATTATTATTTGCAATTACTTCTTTTTTAATTTGGAAAGAAAATTTATTTGGAGGCTTACTTTCTGTCGCTATTGGAGATGTTGTTTCTTTTATTATTACTTATTTTTTTATAAAAAAAAGTTTTGGATATTTTAGATTTTCTTTTCAAAAAATGACTGTTAGTAAATATTATACTATCATTAAAAGATTTTCTATAATGGCTTTTTTAAGTGCGATTTTGGTTCCTATTACTTTGATTTTAATAAGAAATAAAATCGTAACCCTTTATTCTACTCAAGAAGCTGGAATATGGGACGGTTTAACACGACTTTCTGGTTTTTATATGATGTTTTTTAATGCGGGACTGTCTTTATATTATGTTCCAAAACTAGCATCGCTAACTACAGATAAAGAATTTAAAACTGAATTAAAAGATTATTTTAAAATCTTGCTGCCACTTTTTGTTGTAATGTTGTTGGTAATTTTTATTCTGAAAGATTTTATTATTGACCTTACTTTTACCAAAGAATTTTATAAAATCAAGAATATATTAATATGGCAAATGCTTGGAGATTTTTTTAGAATAATGTCACTTGCTTTTGGATTTCAAATAGTAATAAAATCTATGATGAAACGTTATTTTATAATTGAGATTGTTTTTAATGCTACTTTTTTAATCCTATCTTTTTTATTATTACCCCGTTATTCAAGTGAAGGAGTTGTAAAATCTTACTTTTTAGCTAGTTTATTATGCTTTTTTATTATGCTTTTTATGTTCAGAAGAGTAATACGAGACTAGTTGGAATTAGTTTATATATTTAATTTTAATAACATTTTTTCACTTATTTTTACTATATTATTTTGTAAGTTTCTTTTACTAACTGTTTGATTTAATTTTCCAAGCATTTATGTATTTACCTGCTACTTCAACATAATTATGCTCCTTTTCAATAAAAGCTCTAGCTCTTTTTCCTATAGCAATTAGTTTAGTAGGATTTTCAATTAGATAAGACAATTCCTTTACCAAAGAATCTACATCAGGTAGCGCATTGACACAAACTCGTTCTTTTAAATTGTAGTGTTCCATGAATTCTTTTTCAGCACCAGTAAATACTACTTTTCCTTTTGCCATGGCTTCTAGAGCATTGTAACCTTGGTCGTAACCATAAACCTGATCCATTAAAATATGGCAACTATCGTATAGTTTTATATACGTATCATACGGAATACTTCTTGTAGTAATTACCTCTACTTTGTTTCTATATTTTGAACTAATTATTTCAAGAGCTTTTTCAAAAAAACCATTCCCTTTTTTATAATAATTTACCTCATTAATGCCGTGAAAAATAATTATTTTATCTTCAATAACCAAGGGAGAAAATTTGTTTTTAATAAGGTTTATCGGATTTGGGATTAGAGGTAAAGCCTTTGGATGGTTTCTTAACGGAATGGCATAATCCATATCGGCAGGAATTACGGCTTTAATATTTTCAAAAACCAATTTGTGAAGTTCATAAAATTCTTTTTTGGCAAAGGCTAATGTAAATTTACAATGCCCTAATTTAGGATTATTCTCGCAGGGAGTCAAAACCGAATAATTAAAGCCGCCGTTCAACATATAATTCACGCAAATAAAATCATCGCCACAAGAAGAAAGAAAGACATTCTTATTGTTTTTAAAAATATAGTTTACTATTTTTTTTTCAAAATATAAAGTAGATTGTAAGGGATATTCATTTACTAATTGAACAATGTCATAGTTGATTATTTTTTTTCTAACAAAGTAAAAACGAACAGCATTTTCAATTTGAGCGATATCTAAGTCAAATAGTCTATAAATTACTTGCCTTATTTTATTTAAAAAGTAATTTTCTTTTAACACTTTCGCATAAACAGAAATATCTACGGGATATCCCTTAAAATCTTTATCTCCAATTAGCGTAACTTCATGCCCTAGTTCAATTAAGCCTTCTTTTAATGAATTATGAATTCGGCTGTATTCGCCAACTAATAAAATCCTCATTTTTGATTATATTTGTTGCTAAATTAGATAAAATGAATGATTCCTGCACAAGATAAATTTAAAATTTGTATTGTTTCCGATCAATTAGCTAATGGTGGAGCCGAGCGTTGTGCTTCATTGCTTTCTCAATTTTTTGAGAAGAATAATTGTGAAGTTCATCATGTGGTTGTGGTTGATAGTATTGAATACCCCTATTCGGGAAAAATTTTAAATTTAGGAAAACTAAAAAACAAATCCAACGGATTGTTTAATAGGTTACAACGCTTTTGGGTTTTAAATCATTTTTTTAGAAAAAACAAGTTTGATTACATTATTGATTTTCGGGTTAAGCGATTTCAAATTCAAGAGTTTATAATTGCTAAATTTATTTTTAGATCTCCTTTATTGGTCACGGTACATAGTTATATGACCGATTTGTACTTTCCGAAAAACAACTTTTTAGCCAATAAAATTTATTCAGACACTTATAAAATAATTACGGTATCCAAAGGAATAGAACAAAAAATAATACATAATTATAATTATTTAAATCTAAAAACTATCTATAATCCAATAGATATTGAAGCTATAGAATATCTGTCAAACATAGATATAGCTATTGAAGAACGGTTTATTATAGCAGCGGGTAGAATGCAAGATGATATAAAACAATTTGATAAACTTATTACTAGTTATTCCAAATCGGTATTGCCTGCTCAAAATATTAAATTAATTATTTTAGGTGATGGAATTGAAAAAGATAAATTAATAAAACAAGTTAAAGATTTACAATTAGAAGATAAGATTTTGTTTAAAGGAAAAGTTGAAAATCCTTTTGTTTATTTTAAAAAAGCTCTTTATACTATTTTATCCAGTCGATATGAAGGTTTTGGAAATGTTTTAATTGAATCATTGGCCTGTGGAACTCCAGTTGTGGCTTTCGACTGCAATTCGGGTCCAAGTGAAATTATTATAGATAAAGAAAACGGACTTTTAGTAGAAAATCAAAGCCAAGAAAAATTGATTGAAGCTATGAATGAAATGGTTTTAAACGATAAATTGTATTATCATTGTAAAAAGAATGCCAAAGCAAGTGTGCAAAAATTTAGTATTGAAAATATCGGTTTGCAATGGCTCGAACTGATGAAAATCAAATAAAATGAACATAGAAATTATTACAATCCCAAAGGTAGAAGACCACAGAGGAAACCTTGCAATTATTGAAAAAAATGTACTTCCTTTTGATGTAAAACGTGTTTATTATTTATATGATGTTCCAAGCTCTGCGCATCGTGGTGGACATGCACATAAAGAGCAATCTGAATTTTTAGTAGCACTTTCAGGAAGTTTTGATGTAGTTCTTAAAGATGGAAGTACCACTCAAAAAATGACATTAAACAAACCGGATAAAGGGCTTTTAATCCGCACAAATATTTGGCGTGAACTTGAAAACTTTTCTTCAGGAGCTGTTTGTTTGGTTCTGGCTTCCGATGTTTTTAGTGAAGAAGATTATATTAGGGATTATGATGTGTTTATTTCATTCTTGAGTAACTCGTAACCTTAATTCCTCTTTTAGATAGTACACCTTTTATCTTTTGAATACTTTTTAGCATAAAAATTGGAAGTTTCAATAGTATTTTTTGCTTCAAATTGAGTTGACTAAAATCAATTTTGGAACTTATTTTTTTATATAATTTGTAGTCGCCATCTGTTTTAATATGTTTTGCTAAGACATAGTTTTCAAAAGCAAGGTACTTTTGAAAACTATCATTTTCTTTAGCAAGAGTATCATATTGGTTATAATTTGGAAGTCTTTTATTCAAAATGGAACTTCGAGTCAGTTGATTATCAGTTTGCATAAAATAACTCATTCCAATTGTATTACAAAAAGCCAGTTTGAAAGCAGCATTGGCACGAATATTAAAATCAATATCTTCTGAAAAATCAATGTTTTCATCATAAAAACCAACGGTTTGATATACTTTTTTATGAAAACAAACACTTCCATGATTGTAAATTCCTTGTCCTAAATTGTATTTAAAAAAGTCGATAATTTGAAAACTATCTTTAGTTAAATTTTCAGCATGATTATGTGGATTAGCAACTTTTGAATTGTAGATTTCCTCATAATTAGTGGCAAAAATACAGGCTTCAGGAAAATTTAGAATCAGCTTGTGTATTGTTTCTAAAAAATGTGGTTTCCACAAATCATCTGCATCGAGGAAAGTGATGTATTCAGCAGAAGCATTATGGATTCCTGTGTTTCTAGCGGCTGAAAGCCCTTTATTTTCAGTATGTTCAATTAATTTTATGTTTGCAGAAAGAAATGGTTTTACTTTTTCAACACTTTTATCAGTAGAGCAATCATTGATGATGATGATTTCATAATCCGTAAAAGTTTGATTGAGAATACTTTTTAAGGTATTTTCAACATACTTATCTTTGTTATATAGCGGTATGATAACGGAAAAAAAAGGCATATTATTCTTTTAATATAAAATCAAAAATAGCATCCCAATCATTCAATTGGTCGTTTTTATCAAATGTATTATTATTTCCTTGATAATGATTCGTGTTATTTACAAAATTAGTAATCAATTGTGCCAATTCTTTTGGGTTTTCTACATCAAAAAATGAAACTTTGTCGTAGTTTCCAACAGCTTCTCTTGCATAAGGTAAATGGGCTGCGAATAGCGGTTTGTTGAATGCTTTAGCTTCTGATATTGGCAGTCCCCAAGTTTCTAATTTTGAAGGGAAAATAATACAATCAACAGAATTATAAAGTTTTAACACTTCTGTTCTTGATATCCAAGCTTTAAAATCAACCTCGGGCATTGTATGGTGTTTTTTATAAAGGTATTTTGCAAAACGATGCGGATTCTCTTTAATAGTAGTGAAATGGAACTTCACTTTATTTTTAATTTCCGGATTAAGTAATGAAATTGCCTCAAAAATCAACTCAAAATTCTTAAAAGTTCTAGGGAAACTAGGATAGAAGAAGTGGATTTTATTAGGATCTAAATCTGTTTTTTCAGAAGTTATTTCTTCTGTATATTCTGGATAACAAACTTTTATATTTTGGATTTTATATAATTTTTCAAATTCGTTTTTAATCCAATTTTGTTGCACAAAAACGGTGTGATTTTTTTTAAGATTGAATTGTATTAAGTATTGATATAAAATAGAGAAAATTCCAATTTTATAATCAAATTTCCAATCTTTAAAACTTGATTTGTAGAAAATAGTAGGATGATGAAAATATACAAATTGTTTTTTGCTGACTACATTTGGAGTAACATCATGTAGAGAAAACCAAACATCAGGATTTAATTCTTTAGATATTTTTTTGAAATAGAAATATTCAAAATACAAACGCATTAACCATGATTTCTTAGCTTTAGGAAACGCGATATATTTTATGTTTGGATAACTAAACTTTGATTTATCATTGACTAAAGCAATAACTTTTAAATTATTTTTTAATGCGTATTCTGATATTTTATGCAAACAATTATCCAAGATGGTAAAAATGCCACCTTCTTTCATATTTATTCCCGAAATAATGATTGTTTTTTGAGACATATTTAGGATTACTATATTTTTTCAAAAACATACAACATATTCAAACCCAATTCAAATGTTTTTTCTTTCAATAATTTAAAACCATTTTTAGTAAATATAGTTTTGATAATTGATCTTTCAAAATCTTGATGGTGTTTCAAATCCATTCCTTTGATGAGCTTAAAAAACAATAGAACAGTAAGAATATAATCTACTTTTTTGGATGGAATGGTTATAATAACTCTCCCCTTATGTTCCAAAAAACCGCTTAATAGTTCAGGATATTGCTCAATTTCTTCAATTGGAATATGCTCCAAAACGGCCAAAAAAGTAATGTTTTTGTATTTCTTTTTGATTGGAAAATCATTTGGAAAATAACCTGGAAAAAGAGTGTAATTGGTAGTTTTAATTTTAGTATTTAAAACCCCATCAATGCCATCGCCTGTGATTTTTTTTGTTTTTAAAATATGGACAAATAATTCTCCATGATGACAACCTATATCCAATATAGAATCTCCCAAAATATATTTTTCGGCTTGCAAAATTCTTTGTTTTTGAATAAAGTAATCTAATTTTTTCATTTCAATTAACAATTTTGATTGGGTTTATCATCTTTCAATCCTAATATACTAAAAAAGAAACTAAAAAGTACAATTTGAATTCCGATAATAATAGTAAAAACAGATGGGATAATAATTCTTGAAGTCTGCCTAAAGTTCAAAGGCCCAAAATGGTTGTCAGACCAAAATGAAACAGCATAAATAGAATAAATACCTCCGATAATTACCATTATTAACCCGAGAATCAATCCTTTTTCTAGAGAAATGTATTTAAAAATAGTATCAAATCGGTCGCTTTTTGGTAGTAATTTTTGTGTTACAGCAAATACTTTTGTCAAGCCATAAAACAGCACAAATTGAAAACCTATCAATAAAATACTCATACTATATAGTAATGTTTGAACGTCAAATGTTACGGAATTAATTTTTACGGGAGTAATTACCAATATCGCAGAACTGAAAACTCCAAAAAGCATCGATACTATTCCGGGGTATAAAAAAAGCCATTTTGGGCTATATAATAGTAAGAATCTTAAATGGCGCCAACCATCGCTCCACGTTTTTAAATGAGGTTTTCTTGTACGTCCGTCTTTGTATAATTTTGTTGGTACTTCGGCAATTTTTAATTTCAATAGATGTGCTTTTACAATCATTTCGGAAGCGAATTCCATACCTGTTGTGGTGAGTTGTATTTTTTTATAAGCTTCATTTGTAAATCCTCTTAACCCACAATGAAAATCTCCTATTTTAGAGTTAAAAAACAATCGACCAATAAAAGACAAAACCGGATTTCCTATATAGCGATGCAAAAAAGGCATAGCACCTTTTTCAATCCCGCCTTTAAATCGGTTGCCAATAACCAAATCATTTCCTTCCCTCAATTTTTCAAGATAGGAGTAAAGGTCGCTAAAGTCATAACTATCATCGGCATCTCCCATGATAATGTATTTTCCTATAGCATTTTCAAAACCTCCCTTCAATGCACTGCCATATCCTTTTAAAGGAATATGAATAACTCTTGCACCATTAGCTTTAGCAATATCTTGAGAACCATCAGTGCTGCCGTTGTCTGCAATGATAATTTCGCCTTCAATACTATTTTCTTTAAAATATTTTTGGGCTTTTATTATGCAAATGGCAAGCGTTTCTGCTTCGTTTAAACAAGGCATCACAACGGTTAGTTCTTTATTCATCTGTTTTTTTATAAAATGATAGTTGGAATAACAGCATTATTATTGCGGGTAATATCCAATTGTTATAAAACAAATATCTTGATGTTGTTGGTTCAGCAATTGCAACTAAAGTAACATTTCCCAATATCAAAAGAGTTCCAATGAAAATAAATTTAGCATTAATAGTTTCTTTTGTTCTAAATTTCATGAAACTAAAGAACATCAAAAATAATGTGATAATTAAATATTTGGCACTTCCAATTCCTTTTATAATGTTTAGAATATAGTATTTGGACCAATTCAAAAAATTATTTTTTAACAGTGGAATCGTAATCGAAGCAGCCATTTTATCATTAACAATTACTAATTCATCAAAGGGATATTTGTCTTTAAAAAAGGTTTCTCCGTCGTTTCCGAGTGTGGCATTGGCAATATAAACATAGTTCGCAAAATAGAAATCGATTTCAGACAGTGAATCCTCTGAAAATTGACTTAAAAGAAGTTTCTTTTTTTCGAGATAGGAATAGATGTATTTAAAGTAATCTTGTTGTATTTTTGTGTCTAAAACTTTATAATCATCTTTATTAGAAACATAAAATGGTAATGATGCTGTTTGAATTCCTGTCCAAGGAGTTGTTGTAGCTTTATGATGTTTTATTTTATGAAAAGCAACATCAATTCCTATAGAAAGAAAAGGAATTGTAACAAATGTAATAATTGAAATCCAGTGTTTTTTATTATAAGAATTTCCTGTTTTAGATATCAAAATAGCCAGTATTAAAACAATAACGACAAACATAAATTGACCTCTAACTTGAATTAAGATAAGTAATAGAAGTGAGGAATAAATTATATTTTTAAAATGTTTTTTAGTAATAAATTCTAATAGGTTTGCAATAAGCAGAAGGTATAAAGGATAAGCAAGTGCTTCCGATAAGATTGCATTTATTACTTTAATTTCATAAAAAACAGGAACAAATAACAATAAAAAAACCAAAAGAGAACTCCATTGCGATAATTTAAGATGGTATGCTATTTTATTTTTTAAATAAAAAATAGAGAAAGTCGTTAATGAAAACTGACTAAAAAGAAGGAGACTCATATATTTAGAACCAAAAAGCCACTTGTGAAATGCTATAAAAGAAGGATATCCCAAACTTCTATAAATATCCATATTTAAATAACCTTGACTATCTGGAAAATTAATAGGGCCAGTTTTAAAAACTAAAAAAAGAGAAAATACTACAAAAAGTACATAGAAAAAATCAAACTTTAAATAGATTTTTTTTTGCATTATACTGATTTCTGTACCACTTCAAAAATAGCACCATCTTCACATTTTAATGTCTTGGATGGAAATTTCATCAATAAAGCATAATCGTGCGTTGCCATAATGATAGTTTTGCCCAGGGCATTGATGTTTTTTAATACTTCCAAAACTTCAACACTAGTCTGCGGATCTAAATTTCCGGTAGGTTCGTCAGCAAGAATTAATTCGGGGTCGTTCAATAAAGCTCTTGCAATAGCAACTCTTTGTTGTTCACCGCCAGAAAGCTGATGAGGCATTTGATTGGCAAACCCTTTCATTCCCACTTTATCAAGAACCTCATCAATTTTGTTTTGCATTTCGATTGTATCAGTCCAGCCAGTCGCTTTCAATACAAAAAGCATATTCGCGTTGATAGTTCTATCGGGAAGTAATTTAAAATCTTGAAAAACAATACCAATTTTCCTTCTTAAAAAGGGAATGTCTTTTTCTTCTAATGTTGCTAAATCGTATTCAACGATATGACCTTCGCCTTCGGTAAGAGGCAAATCACCATATAAAGTTTTCATAAAACTACTTTTTCCAGAACCAGTTTTTCCAATAATATAGAGGAATTCACCATGATTCACCTCAATATTTACTCGAGATAAGATCACTTTGTTTTCTTGATAAATGGTAACGTCTTTTAAAGCTAATACTATTTGCGACATAGAAAATTTTTTTATTGTGTAAAAGTAATAAGATAACGCAGGTTTTCAAAATAAATTTTAACAAAAGAGAATTGATAAGGAGATATTAGACGGTTGGATGATAGATTTCTTTTTAATTTAAATTGTTTTCTGTCGATTATTTATTTGTCATAGAAACATCTACTCTAAGTATTAAAATGAATTGTTAAGAAAAATGTTTATAATAAATCCAAACAATCTGACGTTATAAGTAGTAGAGTGATAAATTTGATTGTTAATTAAAACAACATCTAATGCGAAATTTGACAGTATTTTTGGTAATAAACGCGCTAGTTTCTGGAACGATATTATCTGCTCAACAATCCGCTATTTACACGAGCCAACAATCAGAATTTAATAGAGCGGTTGGTTTGTATAATGATAAGCAATATTTGGCAGCACAAATTCTTTTTGATAAAGTAAGACAAAATAATAATGAGCAAGATAGTAGTGCCGATTGTACCTATTATATTGCTAATTGCGCTATTCGATTAAACCAATCGGGGGCTGATAAATTAATGCAAGATTTTGTAACAAATTATCCCACTACTACAAAGCAAAATCAAGCCTATTTGGGTGTTGCTACTTATTATTTTGAAAATGGAAATTATCCACAAGCATTAGAATATTTTAGCAAGATTGATGAAAGTGTGTTAACTTATGATGAATTAGAAAAATACAATTTCCAAAAAGGGTATGCTTTTTTTTCCTCCAAAAATATAAAAGAGGCCACAGCTTTTTTAAATAAAGTTGCCAATTCTAAAGAATACGGCTCTCAAGCCAAATATTATTTAGGATTTATGGCTTATGAAGGTGATGATTATAAAGAAGCAACTAAATATTTTGATCAGGTTTCGGGAGAAGAAAAATACAAAGAAAAATTATCGTATTTTCAGGCAGATATGAATTTTAAACTTGGAAATTTCCAAAAAGCAATTGATTTGGGAAATGCAGCTATGACTAAATCTTCTCCGATTGAAAAATCAGAATTGAATAAAATTATCGGAGAAAGTTATTTTAATTTGAATAAGTACGAGGATGCACTTCCGTATTTGAAGAAATACAGCGGCAAAAAAGGAAAATGGAACAACACCGATTTTTACCAGTTAGGATTTACATATTATCAGCAAAAGGATTATGAAAATGCTATTTCTCAGTTTAATAAAATTATCGAAGGAAAAGATTTCGTAGCTCAAAATGCCTATTACCATCTGGGTGAAAGCTATATGAAAACCGACAAAAAGCAACAAGCTTTAAACGCATTTAAAATTGCTTCTGAGATGGATTTTGATAAAAAAATTCAAGAAGATGCTAATTTGAATTATGCAAAAATTAGTTATGAAATTGGGAATTCCTACCAATCAATTCCTGATGTTTTATCTTCTTTTCTATCAAAGTATCCAACGTCAGCAAGTAAGAATGAGATTGAAACCTTATTAATCAATTCCTACATCACTTCAAAAAATTATAAAGAAGCATTATCGTTATTAGAGAAAAATAAGAATCCAGAAAACAGATTGGCCTATCAAAAAGTAATGTTTTACCGTGGTTTGGAATTATATACCGATGGAAATTATAAAGAAGCACAAAAGAACTTTAATTCGTCTTTAACTATCCAGAAAGATGCTAAATTTTCAGCACGTGCTACCTTTTGGAAAGCCGAAACAGAATATACTTTGGATAATTTTAATGATGCTTTATTGAGTTTTAAGCAATTTCAAGGAATGGCTGAAGCCAAGAATACCTCTGAATACAAAAACATCAATTACAACATCGCTTATTGTTATTTTAAACAGAAAGAATATGATAAATCCGGTAATTACTTCCAAAGTTTTATTGATGTTGTTAAAGATGATAACATTCGTTTGAATGATTCCTATTTGCGATTAGGAGATAGTCGTTTTGTAACTTCAAAATATTGGCTAGCTATGGATGCCTACAACAAAGCCATAGAGATGAAAAGTGTGGATGCTGACTATGCTGCATTTCAAAAAGCAATTAGTTACGGCTTTGTGAATAAGAATGACAAGAAAATTGAAGATTTTAATAAGTTCTTAGCGACTTTCAAAACATCGCAATATCGAAATGATGCTCTGTTTGAATTAGGAAATACTTATGTTGCAGATAATAAAACAGATTTGGCAATTAAAACCTATGACCAATTGTTGAGTGAATTTAAAAATGATTCCTATGCTGCAAAAGCAGTTTTGCGTCAAGGATTGATTTATTATAATGCTAATAAAGATGAGTTAGCTTTAACAAAATTCAAAAAAGTGACTTCAGAATATCCAAGAACGCCTGAAGCTTTAGAAGCAGTCTCAACAGCTCGATTGATTTATGTTGATAATGGAAAAGTTGATGAATATGCTGTCTGGGTTAGAACCCTAGATTTTGTAGAAGTTTCGGATATTGATTTGGATAATGATACTTATGAAGCAGCAGAAAAGCAATATTTGCAAAATAATAATCAACAAGCCATTACAACTTTGAGTGGTTATGTGGCTAAATTTCCAAAAGGAATTCATGCATTAAAAGCAAATTTTTATTTGGCTCAATCTTATTATGCAGATGGTTTGGAAGCCAATTCAATTCCAAATTACGAATTTGTAATTGCTCAATCAAAAAGTGAATATACAGAGCAGGCACTAGCTCGTTTGTGTGAAATTTATTTGAAAAAAGATAATTTTGTAAAAGCGATTCCGGTTTTAAAACAATTGGAGATTGAAGCCGATTTTCCGCAAAATATCACTTTTTCACAATGCAACTTGATGAGGTCCTACTATAATCAAAAAGACTATTCTAACGCTGTGGTTTATGCCGATAAAGTTTTAGTCAATCCGAAAACGGATGATAAAATAAAAAGTGATGCTCAAATTATTGTTGCTCGTTCCGCTACCAAAGGAAATGATGAAACTAAAGCACGAGATGCGTACGCTAATTTATTAAAAATAGCCAAGGGTGAATTGGCTGCCGAAGCTTTATATTATGATGCCTACTTCAAAAACAAAGACGGAAAATTTGCTGAATCGAACAAATCTGTTCAAAAATTAGCCAAAGATTATTCGGGTTACAAGTATTTTGGAGCTAGAGGTTTGATAGTAATGGCTAGAAACTATTATGGATTAAAAGATAGTTTTCAAGCCACTTCAATTTTGAATAGCGTAATAGAAAATTTCGTTGATTTTCCAGATATAGTTCAAGAAGCACAAACCGAATTGGATACCATTAAAACGGAGGAAAGCAAAACGAATTCCTCGGTTGTTAAATAATAATCGATGTAACTAAATTGCAGCTCCATCAAATAATTAAAAAAAATAAAATGAAAATCAATTTCCAATATAAAATCGCAATTCTATTTGTTTTATTAAGTTTTCAAATGTCGTTTGCTCAAAAACAAGACGGGCAAATAGGTACCGAAGTGGTTAATGTTGTAAAAACATACACGCCAACTATTTCAGATGCTTTTAAAGTAAAAGAAACTCCGTCTTTAGATGACGAGGATAATTCTAAAAAAGAGACTATTCAATACACTATTTTTTCTTTTCCCGTGGCTTCAACTTTTACGCCTTCTAAAGGAAAAGCAGCTGGTGTTGAAAATGGAGCAAAAGAAAAATTATTCAACAACTACGCTACGTTTGCTGCTGGAAATTATGGGTCTATTAATGCTGATTTATTTGTTACACAAACATTGGAAAGCGGAGATTATGTTGGTGCCATGTTCCGTCATTTGTCATCACAAGGTGGAATAAAAAATGTGGATTTAAATAATAAATTTTCGAATTCTTCTCTTGATTTGACTTATGGTAGTAAAACTAATGCATTGGCTTGGAATGGTGATTTTGGTTACCACCGCCTGACTTATAATTGGTATGGAATCAACCCAATTTTGTTTGAAGGATTTTCCTCAACAGACAAAGATTTGTTTTTAAATGGCATCAATCCAAAACAAACCTATCAAAACATTTATTTGGGAGGAAGATTATTACTGAATGAAGAATTGTTTAAAGAAGTAACCATTAGATTCAATCATTTTTCGGATGCTTTTTCTTCTGGAGAAAATCGTTTTGTTGCAATACCTACTTTTCAATTTGATATAATGGATGTAAAGCTCAAAACAGATTTTGTGTTAGATTATATTAACGGTAAATTTCAAAAAGATTATTTTGATGTTTCTGATTTAAAATATGGTTTTACTAATATTGGAATCACACCAAGTTTTCAAATCAACAAGAACAATATGTTGGTAAATATAGGAGCAAGTTTTTTCTATAGTTTAGCAACCAATGGAGATCAAAATAAATTTTTTGTTTATCCAAGTATAACGGCATCATATAAAATCGTAGGCGATTTAATGATTGCTTATGCGGGAGCAAAAGGAACATTGAAACAAAATTCATATCAAGATTTTTCTCAAGATAATTTCTTTGTTTCCCCTACTTTAGCCATTGCCCCAACTGATCAAAAGTTTGATTTGTATTTTGGTTTAAAAGGAAAATTAGCCAATACAATTGCATATAATATTCGTGGGTCGCTAATAGATGAAAATAACAAAGCGCTGTTTAAAAGTAATATTTTCGATGTAACGAATGCCAATAACTCGGGATATGCTAGTGGTAATTCTTTTGGAGTGGTTTATGACAACTTTAAAACAGCAAGTTTATTTGGTGAATTGAAAGCTGATTTTTCTAAAAATGTTTCTTTTGGAATTAATGGAACCTTCACTAGTTATGTTACTAAATATGAATCACAAGCATGGAATTTACCAGGGATTAAATTAAGTTCTACTATTGATTTCAACTTAACTTCAAAATGGTATGCAGGAGCAAATATTTTCTTTGTTGGAGAAAGAAAAGATCAATTAATTATTATTGCAACTAATGTTCAACCATGGAATACACTTCCTTTACAAGGAAAAAACGAATCAATATCATTAAATAGTTATTTAGATTTAAATACTCATCTCAACTACAAACACAACGAACGATTGACTTTTTTCTTAAAAGGAAATAATTTAGCCAATCAAAACTACCAACGTTGGATGAATTATCCTGTTCAAGGTGTTCAGGTGTTATTGGGTGCTAATTACAAATTTGATTTCTAGAAAATTAGATACCAAAGATAATTAGTTGGTTAATGTTATAATCAGTCTAACTATCTAATATTCCAATTATGAAAGAAAGAATCCTTCAACAACACCAACAGTTACTTCAAGACAAAATTGATGTTTTTCGCGATATGATTTCAGGACTAACCGAAGATGCTCAAAATGATGCCAAAGGATCGGCAGGAGATAAGCATGAAACAGCTTTGTCAATGATGCACATTGAGCAAGAAAAACTCAATCATAAACTAAAAGAAATCCTCGAACAAAAAGCAATTCTCGATAAAATTGATGCTACCATAAATCATACTAAAATCGCTCTAGGAAGTCTAGTTCAAACTAATGGAATGTTATTATTTATAAGTGCGGCTTTGCCAAAAATCACTGTTGAAAATAAAACTATTATTGCTGTTTCTCCTCAATCACCTTTGGGAAGTAAATTGATGGGAAATGAAGTGGGTTTTCAGTTTGAGATTAATGCCACTAAATTCAAGATAGAATCTGTTTTTTAGCCTACTAATTATTTTTAATTTGAAACTAAAATCATTTTATAAATTAACATTCTCAAACCTAAATCTACTTTTTCAAATAATTTTATTTAAAATTAATATTAAAATTTAATAATTAGTTATAATTTTAAACTAATTAATATTTTTTAGTTTTAATATTTAATTCATTACTTCAATTTTGCTTAATAATATTAAACGAAAGAGATTATGTGCGGAATTGTATGCGCTTTTGATTTAAAACAAAAAACAGAAGTATTAAGGCCACAAGTATTGGAAATGTCAAAAATCATTCGCCATAGAGGTCCTGATTGGAGCGGGATTTTTAGTAATGACAAAGCGATATTAGCTCACGAAAGATTGGCAATTGTTGATCCAGCTTCTGGCAAACAACCTTTATTTAGCCAAGATGAAAATTTAGTTCTTGCCGCCAATGGCGAAATTTACAATCACAGAGCATTAAGAAACCAATTTGAAGGTAAATACCAATTTCAAACCGAAAGTGATTGTGAAGTAATTCTTGCATTATACAAAGAAAAAGGTGTTCATTTTATTGATGAGATGAATGGAATTTTCGGATTTGCTATTTATGATATTGAAAAAGAGGAGTATTTTGTTGCTCGAGATCATATGGGAATTATCCCTTTATATATCGGTTGGGATCAGTATGGTACTTTTTATGTAGCTTCCGAATTGAAAGCTTTAGAAGGACAATGTACTAAGATAGAGTTATTTCCCCCAGGCCATTATATGTCAAGTAAAGATGGCGAATTTATAAAATGGTACAACAGAGAATGGACAGAATATGATGCTGTCAAAGACAATAAAACTAGTATAGAAGCCATTAAAATTGCATTAGAAGCAGCGGTTCACAGGCAATTAATGAGCGATGTGCCTTATGGCGTTTTGCTTTCAGGTGGATTGGATTCTTCCATAACATCGGCTGTAGCCAAAAAATATTCTCAGAAAAGAATTGAATCTGGTGATATTAAAGATGCCTGGTACCCTCAATTACATTCGTTTGCTGTTGGCTTAGAAGGTTCGCCAGATTTAGCTGCTGCACAAATAGTTGCCGACCATTTAGGAACAATTCATCATGAAATAAAATTCACCATTCAAGAAGGATTGGACGCTGTACGTGATGTGATTTATAATTTAGAAACGTACGATGTTACTACTATTCGTGCGTCAACTCCAATGTATTTAATGGCACGAGTTATTAAATCTATGGGAATTAAAATGGTATTATCTGGTGAAGGTTCAGACGAATTGTTTGGGGGTTATTTATATTTCCATAAAGCACCAAATGCTAAAGAGTTTCACGAAGAAACCGTTCGAAAATTGAGCAAATTACACATGTACGATTGCTTGCGAGCCAACAAAAGTCTTGCTGCATGGGGAATTGAAGGCCGTGTACCTTTTTTAGATAAAGAATTTATGGATGTAGCCATGCGCATCAACCCACAAGATAAAATGATAAATGGAGAACGCATGGAAAAATGGGTTTTGCGAAAAGCATTTGAAGACATGTTGCCAAAAAGTGTAGCTTGGAGACAAAAAGAACAATTTAGTGATGGGGTGGGTTATAGTTGGATAGACAATTTGAAAGAAATGGTTGGAAAAGAAATTTCTGATGAGCAATTAGCTAATGCAAAATTTAAATTCCCAATTCAAACCCCAGCATCTAAAGAAGAATATTATTATCGTTCCCTTTTTAAAGAGCATTTTCCAAGTGATACGGCCGCCCTATGCGTCCCTCAAGAAGCTAGTGTTGCATGCAGCACAAAAATTGCATTAGAATGGGATGATACTTTTAAAAACATGAATGATCCGTCAGGAAGGGCAGTAACAAATGTGCATGAAGATGCCTATATTAAATCATAAAAATATTGAAGAGAATAAAGTCAAGCTAGTTACTTGATTTTACATTGAAGTTTAGTTGGTTTGTTTAAAAAGCATTTTATCTTTATTGAGAAGCGCTTTTTTCATTATATAAAATATAATTAATCAGACTTTTGTGATTAATTAAATTATTGAAACATGAAAAACCTCTTTAAATCAATTAAAATTTATTAAGAGTCAAATGTTGATAACTTACACTATAAAATGCTTAAAATGGCTTTAAAATCACGTTTGCTTTTGTATATTTGCGTGTTAGACAAAAAACACACATACTATATAATTTATTATGAGCGACGAAATTAAAAAAAATAGCTATTCAGCGGACAGTATTCAGGCCTTAGAAGGAATGGAGCATGTAAGAATGCGACCATCAATGTATATTGGAGATACTGGCGTCAGAGGTTTGCACCATTTAGTTTATGAAGTAGTAGATAATTCGATAGATGAGGCGTTAGCCGGACATTGTGATACTATTGGAGTTTTTATAAATGAAGATAATTCTATTTCTGTTGAAGATAATGGTCGTGGTATTCCTGTGGATATGCACAAAAAGGAAGGCGTTTCTGCACTTGAGGTTGTAATGACTAAAATTGGAGCAGGAGGAAAATTTGATAAAGATTCTTATAAAGTTTCTGGAGGACTTCATGGTGTTGGCGTTTCTTGTGTGAATGCACTTTCTGATCATTTAAAAGCAACCGTTTTTAGAGACGGAAAAGTGTATGAGCAAGAATACGAAAAAGGAAAAGCTATGTATCCTGTTAAACAAGTTGGTGAAACAACTAAACGTGGTACAATGGTTACGTTCTCTCCAGATAAAACAATTTTCACTCAAACTACAGAATACAACTACGATACTATTGCTGCTCGTATGCGTGAGTTGTCTTTCCTTAATAAAGGAATCACAATTACACTTACAGACAAACGTTTTACCAAAGAAAACGGAGATTATGAAGGTGAAGTTTTTCATTCAAAAGAAGGATTGAAAGAATTTGTTAAGTTTCTTGATGCTGGCCGTGAGCCAATTATTTCTCATGTAATTAGTATGGAGCATGAAAAAGGAGAAATTCCTGTTGAAGTTGCTTTAGTTTACAATACAAGTTATTCAGAAAATATTTTTTCTTATGTTAATAATATTAACACCCACGAAGGAGGAACACATTTACAAGGGTTCCGAATGGGATTGACTCGAACGTTAAAAAAATATGCTGATGCTTCAGGTTTATTAGATAAATTGAAATTTGAAATTGCCGGAGATGACTTCCGTGAAGGTTTAACAGCAATTATTTCGGTTAAAGTTCAAGAGCCACAATTTGAAGGACAAACTAAAACTAAACTGGGTAATAGAGAGGTAGTTTCTCCAGTATCTCAAGCGGTTTCAGAAATGCTTGAAAACTATTTAGAGGAAAATCCAAATGATGCTAGAATTATTGTTCAAAAAGTAATTCTTGCAGCTCAAGCTCGTCACGCAGCTAAAAAAGCACGTGAAATGGTTCAGCGTAAAACTGTTTTAGGCGGTGGAGGTTTACCAGGAAAATTATCAGATTGTTCAGAACAAGATCCAGCAAAATGTGAAGTTTATCTTGTCGAGGGAGATTCAGCAGGTGGAACAGCAAAACAAGGTCGTGACAGAAACTTTCAAGCGATTATGCCATTAAGAGGTAAGATTTTGAATGTTGAAAAAGCAATGCATCATAAAGTATTTGAAAACGAAGAAATTAGAAATATCTTTACTGCTCTTGGTGTAACAATAGGTACAGAGGAAGATTCAAAAGCTTTAAATATAGAGAAATTAAGATACCATAAAGTAATTATTATGTGTGATGCCGATGTCGATGGAAGTCACATTGCTACTTTGATTTTAACATTCTTCTTTAGATTTATGAGAGAATTGATTGAAGGCGGACACGTTTATATTGCAGCACCTCCATTATATTTAGTAAAAAAAGGAAATAAAAAAGAATATGCTTGGACAGATGATCAACGTGATTTAGCAAACGAAAGAATGGGAGGAAGTGCCGGAATTCAACGTTATAAAGGTCTTGGAGAAATGAATGCAGAACAATTGTGGGAAACTACAATGGATCCAAGTTTTAGAACTTTACGTCAGGTCACTATTGATAGTTTAGCCGAAGCAGACCGAGTGTTCTCCATGTTAATGGGAGACGAAGTGCCACCAAGAAGAGAATTTATTGAGAAAAATGCGGTTTATGCTAATATAGATGCTTAAAAAAAAATTTGTGAATTATGTTATTTTAATATTCGAAAAACTCTAATCACATAAATAAATAAATAGAAATAACTAAAATAACCCAAAAAATGAAAGTTACCATAGTTGGAGCAGGAAACGTTGGTGCCACGTGCGCAGATGCTATTGCTTACAGAAGAATTGCGAGTGAAATCGTATTGCTAGACATTAGAGAAGGATTTGCTGAAGGAAAAGCTTTAGATATAATGCAAACTCAAACCACTTTAGGATTTAATACCAAAATGATTGGGAGTACTAATGATTATTCTAAAACCTCAGGAAGCAATGTTGTTGTAATTACCTCTGGAATTCCAAGAAAACCCGGAATGACCCGTGAAGAATTAATAGGAATAAATGCTGGAATTGTAAAATCAGTAGCCGAAAATTTATTAGCTCATTCTCCAAACGCAATTGTAGTTGTAGTGTCAAATCCAATGGATACAATGACTTATTTAACATTGAAAGCGACAGGATTACCAAAAAACAGAATTATCGGAATGGGAGGAACGTTAGACAGTTCTCGTTTCAAAACCTATTTATCATTAGCTTTAGAAAAACCAGCAAACGACATTCAAGGAATGGTTATTGGCGGTCACGGAGATACTACAATGATTCCATTAACACGATTGGCTTCTTATAATGGGATTCCAGTTTCTCAATTTCTTTCAGAAGATGAATTAGCAAAGGTTTCTGCTGATACTATGGTGGGAGGAGCCACATTAACTGCATTGTTAGGAACTTCTGCGTGGTATGCACCCGGAGCATCTGTAGCATTTTTAGTTGATGCGATCTTAAATGATCAAAAGAAAATGATTCCTTGTTCAGTGATGTTAGATGGTGAATATGGTCAAAGTGATATTTGTATTGGCGTTCCTTGTATTATTGGGAAAAATGGTATTGAACAAATCGTAGAAATTAACTTAAATGAAGAAGAACAAGCAAAATTTGCAAAAAGTGCAAATGCAGTTAGAGCTATGAATGCCGATTTGAAATCGATTTTAGCATAATATTTTATTAAATAACACAAAAAGACTGCATAAATGCAGTCTTTTTTTTCATATTAATGTGTAAATAATTTGTTAATCTTTAGGTTAATTATATATTTGCACGTTTCAAAAAACGTGTGGCCAAGTATTAATTTTGATTTCTATTGAAAATCAATACATTACTTGATATTTATTTGTTTTTTGAAATCCAAATAAACAAAAATTAATTAATTTTTAGTAATAATGCAGAATAAAGGACTTATTAAATTTTTCGCAATTCTATTTGCATTGGTAAGCATTTACCAACTTTCTTTCACCTTTGTTTCTAACAAGGTACAAAATGATGCTAAAACTTTTGCTCAAGGTAATGAGAAAAAAGAGCTTAAGTATTTAGACTCTATAAGTAAAGAGAAAGTTTTTAGTTTAGGAATTACTGACTATACTTTTGAGGAGGTAAGAAATAAACAAATTAACAAAGGTCTTGACCTTGAAGGAGGAATTAACGTAATTCTTCAAATTTCGGTTAAAGACGTTTTAAAAGGTCTTGCAAATAATACTAAAAATGCTATTTTTAATAAAGCATTAGTAGATGCTAAAGCAAATCAAAAAGGAAATCAATCTTATTTAGATGCATTTTACGAAGCATTTGATGCAAATTCTAATGGAACGATTAAACTTTCTGATCCAAGTATATTTGCTAATAGAAATCTATCAGATGTCATCAATTTTAAAATGACAGATGCAGAAGTAAAAAAAGTGATTAGCAAAAAAGTTGATGAATCTGTAGAAAGTGCATTTGAAGTATTAAGAAAACGTATTGATAAATTTGGAGTAACGCAACCAAACATCGCTAAGCTTGGTCAAACAGGAAGAATTCTTGTGGAATTACCTGGAGCAAAAGATGTGGATCGTATTAAAAAATTATTACAATCTACAGCTCAATTAGAATTTTGGGAAACCTACAAAATTGACGAAATGGGTGGTTTTTTAATGGCTGCTAATAACGCTCTTAAAACTTCTGAAAAAACAGATGCAGTTAAGGATGTTAAAGTTGCTGCTAAAGATTCATTGACAGCAATGTTAACAGATAAATCGAAAGATTCAGTTGCTGATAAAAAAGGAGGAAATCCGATTTTAGATAAATTTGTAGCTCAAGGCGGAGGTCCTGTATTGGGAATTGTTGCAGCAAAAGATACGGCAAAAATCAACACTTATTTTAAAAGACCAGAAATTAAAGCTTTAATTCCTGCAGACAAACGCTTTGTAAAATTTGTTTGGGGTAAACCAAGCAGCACAAAAGACGAAAAAACCAAAAAAGATACAGAGACTTTTGAGTTGTATGCTTTGAAAGGAAACAAAGATAATCTAGCACCATTGAGTGGAGGAGTAATTGTTGATGCAAGAGATACTTTTGATCAAACAGGAAAACCAGCAGTTTCTATGCAAATGAATGGTATGGGAGCTAAAAAATGGGAAGAATTAACTGGAAATGCATTTACTACCAAAGGTTATATTGCTATTGCCCTTGATGATGTGGTTTATTCTGCACCAGGAGTATCTTCAGGGCCTATTGCAGGAGGAAGGTCTGAAATTTCAGGCAACTTTGATATTACAGAAACTAAAGATTTAGCAAACGTTTTAAGAGCTGGTAAATTACCCGCTGCAGCTGAAATTATTCAGTCGGAAGTAGTAGGACCATCGCTAGGAGAAAAAGCTATTCATGCAGGATTTATATCTTCAATTGTTGGATTCTTGTTAGTGTTCTTGTGGATGGTATTCTATTATGGTAGAGCAGGTTGGTATGCTAATATTGCATTATTGGTTAACTTACTTTTCTTATTTGGAATCCTAGCAAGTTTAGGTGCGGTACTGACATTGCCAGGAATTGCAGGTATCGTTTTAACATTAGGTACTGCTGTAGATGCTAATATAATTATCTATGAACGAGCGAAAGAGGAATTACGTGAAGGCAAAACGCTAGCTGAAGCTGTTAAAACTTCATACGGTTGGAAAGGTGCCATGCGTTCAATAATTGATGCTAACGTAACGCACGTATTAACAGGTGCAATACTATTCATCTTTGGAACAGGACCAATACAAGGTTTTGCAACTACATTATTAATTGGTATTTTTACTTCATTGTTTACTTCAATTTTCATCGCAAGAATTTTCATTGATAGAGATGTTGCTAATAATAAAAACTTAACATTCTCTACACCTTTGACTAAAAATTGGTTTACAGGATTTCATATTGATTTTGTTGGTATGAAAAAGTGGACGTACTTATTCTCCTCTGCAGTTGTTGTTGTGAGTTTGATTTCAATTTTCTTCATTAATGGTTTAGATCAAGGTGTCGATTTTGTTGGAGGAAGAACTTTCCAAGTTAAATTTGAAAAACCAGTAGAACCTACTCAAGTTTCGGAAGAATTATCTAAAGAATTTGGAACCTCAGTGGAAGCAAAGGTATTTGGTGATGATGACCAATTAAAATTAACTACTAAATACAAAATAAAAGAAGAAAGTGCCGATGTTGATAAAGAAGTGAATCAAAAGCTATACAATGGATTAAAGAAATATTATAATAACATTTCTTACGATAAATTCATTAATTCATTCGATGGCAAACAAGTCGGGGTTTTGCAAGCATCTAAAGTTGGAGCTGCAATTTCAGAAGATATCAAAACCAATTCTTACTGGGCAGTTCTTGGAGCGATGCTTGTTGTTGGATTGTATTTGGTAATATCATTCCGTAAATGGCAATATTCTTTGGGAGCTATCGCTGCTGTATTCCATGATGTAATCTTTGTATTAGGGGTTTATTCAGTTGGATATAAATACATGCCTTTCCACATGGAAATGGATCAACACTTTATTGCAGCAATATTAACTGTTATAGGGTACTCAATGAACGATACCGTAATTGTATTTGATAGAATTCGTGAATATCTTGGCGGAAACAAAAAAGGTCATTTTAAAGATGTTGTAAATGCATCTATTAATAGTACATTATCAAGAACATTAAATACTTCTTTAATGATGATTTTAGTGTTATTAACGATGTTCTTATTTGGTGGAGAATCCATCAGAGGATTTATATTTGCTATGTTAGTAGGTATCATTGTTGGAACTTATTCTTCTTTATTTATTGCTACACCAGTATTGGTTGATACAATGGGTAAAGCCGATTTGGAAGATATTGAAAAGCGTCATTATGATGATCAACAATAAATAATATTTTTTTATATTTAGAACTACTTTAGAAATAAAGTAGTTTTTTTTGAA
>Ga0209499_1000114_pt1 | contig 56111 bp, 61 predicted proteins | sample C_130208_EF_Meta_FD_187306 | JGI IMG/M metagenome (GOLD analysis project Ga0209499, IMG submission 187306) | Freshwater microbial communities from Lake Croche, Canada to study carbon cycling - C_130208_EF_MetaG (SPAdes) (version 2) | ecosystem: Environmental > Aquatic > Freshwater > Lake...
TTTGAAAAACAATAATACCAATAAAAGCATTAATGATACTGGCAATGACAATAGCAATAAGACCAATAAACATAAACTTACCCATGCTATCAAGATTGCTTTTAGTAAAGTATCCATAAAAACTCATTACTCCAAATAATACCGCTGCACCCATAAAAGCAGTAATAATACTACCCATTTGAAATACAGCAAAAATCGTAGCAAAACTTAGACCCATTATGGCAGCGAATCCATGCAGCATAAACATTGCCATTTCTTTGGATGGTCTGCGAGATAGTGCATATGTAATAGCAAAAATAGCAAGTAATGGTGCAAACATTACTATCCATTTCATTACGCCGGTAAAGAAAAATGCTAGCAACTGTGGTGATGTACCGACAAAATAACTAACAAGCATACTCACCAAAACTGCAAGACTCATGTTTTTATAAACACCAGCCATTGCTGTATTAATTGCAGTTGCATCTGGGTAAACTCTAGCTGTATAATACATAATTAACTCCTTAATGTTTCAAAACTAATAATTTTTCCCAACTCTTCGCCGAGGTCTTTATCCTCAGTAACAATGTGTAATTTATGTTCACCGCGGTCACGGTGTCTATCGTATTGGTGATATTCAACGATGAATCCACCATTTGCTTTGTACACCGTGAAGTTCATACCAAATGAATTTAGGTTAGAGGTCTTGGGTGAGCCACCAATAGTCGGGGTTGCATAAACTGCAACATCAGCATCTTTCAAAGAACGATTAAATTTTTTGTTAAGCCAACGAATAATAAATTGCATTTAGATTACCTTATCACCCATAGTATGGTCTAGCACAGGCTCGTCACTGACCATTAAAATGTCATTATTATCTATTTTGCGTATAGTATGCTCACCTGTACTATCTTCTATTGTAATACCACGAGTCCACCGACCGTGACTAATTAGAATATATTGACCAACTTTAACATCTTTTTGTTCAGGCCCAATTGCATATACACGCCCCCAACGAGGTCTAATACCTGAGTTTTTCATATCATCATTGAGAATTATGATTCCTCCTGCACTAATACGCTCATCAAATGCCATGTCTGACACTATAACACTGTCATGCAATGCCCGTAAATTATTGATCTTGTGTGCTTGTATTGTCATTTGTATTATTAATCTCCTTAGCTTTAATTTGTTCAACTTCTAAATCATCTTCGAACTCAGCGTCAAGTTCTTTTTCAAGTTCCGTTAATTCTTCTTTAACTATATCAGGTTTAACTTTGTTTCTTTCAATGGGCTCAGGAGGTCTCCTAACTATATTAGCTGAACGGTTACCTACAGTTTTTGAATAGTTGTCATTAACTCTATTAGTGACGGGTTTAATTACTTTTCCTGTAGAATCAATCGTGTCGCCACGAGCATTAACTTTCATGTTACCAACGGCTCTTGCTTTTTCGTTTTTAGCAGCTAATACTCCCATATCTACCACTTTTCCCATTGCTGTTTTATATTTCATAATGAAACTCCTTATATAGAATATTTATTTTAAGAATTCGTCGATTGATAAATCGTAATATAATGAATTAATTCTATGGACACCTATCAAAAATAACACGAAACTGGCTACACTGCTTCCCCTGCCCACTCCCCATACTATATTATTTGCTCTCATAGTATCTACCAAATACTTAAGATAACGTAATAAATCAAACATTTCACGCTCTTGGAACAGTATTAATTCTTCACCAACTCGTTGTAATTCTGTGTTATTTTGACATAAATCTAGTACATATTTAGCAATATCAAAATTCTTATATTCTTCAGGCATTAACCAATTATTTTGCAAATTGCTATCAAATTCTTTTACGGTTAATTTAGGATCAGAATACAGTATAGTATTTGGTATATCAAATAATTCTAAGTTGTCTGAAAATTTTATAGGAGTTTCTACCCAAACTTCTTTTAATTTTCGTAAAGGATCTTTCAAATATAATCCACAGAGATCATCTTCTGTGTAAATTTGTTGCCCATACAAATCTGTTTTCATAACTGATTGTAACACCACTTAAGGTAAACATCAAGAGTTATTTGTCCAAATTTAAAAAAACAATCTCATTGTCTGTAGAAGAATCTTTTTGTTTCCAAGCTAATCCCAAATCAATCCAATCATTGGTTTCTTTTTTTAGCTCGACTATTTTATCTTTTTTATTTAGTTTCTTTGCCCAATCTGTAATACAAGGTCCAGAATTATTCCACCAAGAAACATTTCTATTCCAAAAGTCAACATGTTCATCATGGGTAACATAAAATTCCACATCATCAGAAATCAATGATGAAATTTTTATTTGTGTAACATACAATTTACTATCGGTAATAGTATTAATCTTTTTTAATAATACTAATGCTACAATTTGATCGTATGGTTCTTCAGGCAATGTGCAAACTTTTAATCCTGCCTTAATATAATTTTCAATTACATTCTTATTAGTTTCGTGTACAAAAACACAATTATCCACACCATTAATAAACAAATGTTTAATGCGATCTAATGCAATGTTTTGTATTGATATATCTTCAACGGTTACTTCCATGTAAAGCCTAATATTATAGGTATTAATTAGGAATTTATTTTCATAATATAAGCCTGCTTGAAAAGCAAAATCTTTTGATACTCTAGCGCTCATTTTGTTTCTTTATGTCAATCTTTGAACTAATATTTTGCTTTTTTATCATTTCATCCATTTTCTTTTGATATTCGGCTTTATAGCTGTCAATTACCATTTGTATTTGATGAATTAGCGGACCATTTCCAGTCTTATAAGCAAAATTTAACTTTCCAGTAAGATCGGATATCGTAGTTTGTAACTCTTCTAATTTTTTATCAGATAAATTATTTATAAATGGATGCATTTATTTACCATGAATTTAAAGGAATTCTTCTCCAAATATCGGATCCTACATATATATTAGCAGTTGTTGCGGTACTATTAGAACTTAATGTTATTGCTGTATCCGCTACACCATTTGTTCTAGATTGACTAATTGTTATGTTGGGGCTAGAAACAGTTTTAATATAGTAAACAGTATTAGCAACTATTTCTGCAATATTTGCTGTAAAAATTATAGGAGCATTAACTACTAAATTAGTAGTATTATTTAATGTAATGTTATTAGTTGTTACTGTGGTTGATATAACATTTTTTGTGTATACTGTAGCATCATAATTATCAGTAGAAATATACAAATATCTTACAGGATTAGCATACATTGTGCCAGATGAACCTGATAAGTTTGCATTAGCGCCACCTAAAGTAGATGATACGGTAAATGTATTACTTGATACCACATTTCTAACATAGTATGTATTTCCAGATACGATGTTAGCTTCGAAACTTGTGCCCGTAAATACTATAGGTTGATCTTTATACAACTGTAGAGTATTTCCAGTAGTAGTAAAATAATCCGCTGCATTGCTACTAGTAATTACCAGTTGATTAATACTAGGATCAACTGATACTGTTCCTGCTACATCACCTTGAAATCCAGTGGGAGCAGGACTTCTTTGTTGAATTTGTGTAGATTGAGGTGATCTATTATATGGTTCAATCGTAATTGTATTACCGCAATCTAATGTACTTAGTCTATAATCTAATTGAGATATATTATAAGGAACAGAAATATTTGAAGTACCGGTAATATAATTTTCTAACCCAGTTAGTCCAAAATTATTATTTGATGCTATTACCTGACTAGGCCAAGTGATTACTGCATTTGCATTACTAATTGCTAGCTGTAACTGAACATTACTCTGCGTTCCGGTAGGAGCCCAACTACCAAATTGAAATGTGGTATTAGCTGCTATTGTTCCGTATTGTACATCACCCAATGAAACATCAACTAATACGGTGCCTGATAAACTATTACCTAAATTAAAAGTAGTTGCTCTAAAACTTCTTGTACTAGCATTACTAATCAATGTATTAGCCATATCATTGTTTACAGTACTATTGGTTAACGCAGACTTTACAACAACTTTGTTTTGTAGATCACTTATCTCCGTTCCGGCAGTATCAATATTAGTTTTTATAGCATTAAAATTATTTCTAAATCCTTGGCTACTATTATTTTGCCCAGGTATAGGATAATTAACATCTATTCCATTTGTATTAATTGCGCTGCTCATAATTCATTTCCAATATAGTATTTAGTACTGTGATTCATCAGGCAAAATTGTTTGGCGAGGGAATAATACATAAAAATCTTTACTATCTAGTGGACTAGGTGTCGGTGTTGCACTGGGTAATCCAGTCCATGCAGGGGGAACCAAACTATTGTCATAATCATATGTCATACTCTTGTTTACACTAAATCTATCAATTTTAAAATTAATCATATTCAATGTATACGGCATTCCATCTTCTTGTTTCCAATTATTATTGATATTATTTTTTATAATTTCAGCACATCCGGGTTTAGTATAACATATTACCCATGCTTGAGTATATCCCAATGTACTACCGTTTTGTTGCTGACTAGTCATCCATAACGGCAATAATTTACTATTATTTTCTTGTCCTAATACTTGTCCTACTCGTTTACGCATATTAAATAAACTATTTGGATATAAAGTGCGAACATATCCCGGACTTAAACTAGTGTAGTAATCAACTCCTAGAACAGTTTCATAGCTAGTAAATATATTTGTTACACTAGTATACCATGGACCTTGATTTAAATTAATTAATTCCGGCCAATATATAGAACTCTCTACACTGATTCCCTGTGAATTAACTAAATTGTCAATAACTTGACTATAAACTACTTCATATATTATATTACCATTTTCATCTTTTGCTACAGCGGTTTTTAATTCACCTAATGTAATATTTCTCCAATAATGATTTCTAGTTACTGCTGCAATATATTCATTTATATCACTAGCAAATATTCCATATGCATGTTCGTAAATAACACTGCTTGCTTTTCCAAAATATATATCATTGGGACGGAACAATAATTCAGGCGGGATTAATAAATCGTCATTTAATAAAGAAGCAATGATTTCTCTATCTTGCACACTAGGAGCAGCTTTAATGTATAAAATATCTGTGGGCTGATTAAATTCCTGTACTACGGTTAGTGTAAATGTCTTATTAGAAGCTACTATAGGATAGATAGGAGAATATGCTTGGATTGTAAAGGTAAATAAGGTTTCGGCGCCTAGTTCTAGTATATTAGTAGTAGGCTGATCTGCCGTATAACCAGTTATTTCTCCATTGCTTAGTAATGTTAGATTTGGTGGAAGTTCCCCGTCTACTATTCTATATTCTAAATCTACATCTGATGTTGCTAATACACTTTTTGTACTTAGTTCCCCGTTATAAATATTTCCTAAATTACTTAGAGTAACCCAAGTAATTACACCGGTTACCATATTTGATAAATTAAATGAGAAGTTAAATACAGGGCTTTGTATTGTTGGGTTGGCAGTTTTACAAACAGCAACACCAAAATTAAATTGATCAATTCCTGTGCTTGATAATGTAGGAGTTCCCGTTATCCAACCCGTACTACTATTTCCAGTAAGTGATGGGGGCAAATCTGAAAACAAATAAGTAAATTGATTGCCGTCAAAATCATATCCAATGATTTTAAATGCAAAATAATTATTACTTTCCACTGTTCCTATAAAGGCATATTTGGTTGGAGGGTAAGTATCATATATACTATCTGCCGGTGGTAGCACATAATAGCCATAATATTGTTCAGAATCTGTTATAATAAATGATTGCGGTCTAGTATTAAATATAGCAGGTTTTCTACTATTTGCTGGAAATCCCGGACCTCCTTGACTTTTGGGGGTATTTTGATTTATTATAGTTATACCGTATGATCCTGAATTACCTCCTAAAGAACTAATTATTTTTAATGTAAAATTATATGTCCTAATAGCTGGTTGCCCTGTTGATATAGAAGGTAAGGTAACACTCATTATTCCGCTACCAGCAGAAAGCACAGTAGTAGGACCATTTTGGGTAGCGCTTATTGTAAAAGTAGTGTTATCTATTATACTTTTAATATAATATGTGACATTATTTTCTACTCCCCCAAATAGAGAACTTCCTGAAAATGTAACCGGTCTACCTTCAATAAATTGGTTTGTAGTTAAGCAGGTGAACACATTAGTATTGTTGGCTGTTGCAACTGCAACGGTGACAACTTGGGGTGCATATATAAATTCAACAGGAGGTTGTGCATAACCTCTTATCAACCCTGTTTCGTTTATTTCTAATCCCGGCGGTAGCTCACCTCCTGTTAGTAAAACATTTACTTGATTATTTGGATCAGGATTTAAATATCCAATTTGAAGTTCTACCCAAGTACTATCATTTGATGTTAAAATAATACCATTTGGGGTGGTAAATTTAGGTATGGCAGAACCAATAATAGATATAGAAAAACTTCTATCTTTGATATTTCCCAAATTATCAGTGGCTCTAATTGTGAAAGTAGATATGGTTTCTTTCGTTACCAATGAGGGAGTTCCAAAAATAAGTCCTGAATTATTAATTGATAATCCTTCAGGTAAACTTGCACTTAATAATTGATAAGTTACACTAATAGCAGGTAATACAGGTATTGCTAAAACTTGTGTACTAAGATAAATTCTTGAAGGGAAAGATCCTAATGTACCTGCAGGTGTAGTCCAAATTGGTTGGGCCATTTTATCCTTGAAGCATGTTCAATGCAATTTGATAATGATGCTTTCTGTCTTCTAAACCAATGGTTCCGCCATTAATTCTCTTAGTCAATGTAACAAAATCATCACGGTCACAATATTGATTTAATTTATTATTATCCCAAAACCATGCTGCACTAACCAGTGCTCCATTTGGAGTTTCTAAGTATGCAATGGTGTCTTCTATACTCATGTTTAATGCCTGTGCAAACTTAGTATAGTTGTCTCTTCCTGTTAATTGTATTAACCCACGACCACAAAAACGATAACCATCACCAGACGCTTCATCACCGTTTTTCATTCTATTAGCATAGACACGGTTAGCTATCTTTTCTGGTTTTTTCTCGTATTGTTTTGCGGTAGCTTCATCAGGAAAATACTTTTTAAAAGTAGTCATTAATCCCTTAGCACTATAATTCAAATTTTCTTTTATAGCAGTAAATCCACCTGATTCATGTGCTACCTGTGCTAAAAATCCTGCTATTCTTTTTGGATTTTCAAACATCTCATAATACTCGCCCACAGTATTAATTGGTTCTACATATTTTTCTAAAATTGTAGGTTTTGTTTTTGGACAAATTGTTTTTAGTATATTTAAAGTTATCATATTGTTCCACTCCACCATTGTAATGTGTTACTACACCAAAGTTGCCTAGAAGTATTAGCCGCAGCCGTTACTGATGCATTAGCTGATAGCGTATTAATTTTGCCGGTAGCTGGCGGAAATATTGACAAAGTACTATTACCGATATTAGTAACATAAAATACTGCCCCCACAGGTCCCTGTGGTAATATTACAGCGTTAGAACCACTAACGGATGTTACCATATTAATATCATAAGTTCCTAAAGTAGTAGTAGTATTAGCTATAGTAGTACCGGATGCTGTTACATTTCCTACTTTTCTTATAATATTTCTACCAGATGTAATACTATTGGCACTAATATTTCCAGTAGTAGTGTTATTTCCTGTTGTACTTAAATCCCCAAATATGTTTACACCAGTGCCAGTAATTGCTGTAGTAAGATTTCCAACTGCTGTTAAGTTAATATTACTATTGGTACTAATAGTAATATTACTATTACCATTACTAAGATTCCCTATTAAAGTAGTCGCACTTATAACATTACAACCAGTAATATTACCACTTGAACCACCACCAATAGTAAGTACATTGGCGCTAGCGTTGAAAACTAATCCTGTAGTACTTACTTTTCCTGCTTGTCCGGCGCCAGCTGCACCTACCATAACTGGATACAATGGAGAAGTAGAAGTATCATTAGATGTTGTCAATGTAGATCCACCCGGGGCACCGCTATAACCTGAATATCCACTGGTCCCAGTATAACCACTTATACCTGAAACACCTGAATAGCCACTAGTACCTGTATATCCGCTAAGTCCAGAAAAACCACTTACACCAGTATATCCACTTGTACCTGAAGTACCCGAAAAACCACTAATACCTGAAAAACCACTAATACCTGAAAAACCACTAGTACCTGAAAAACCACTAGTACCTGAAAAACCACTAGTACCAGTATATCCTGAAGTACCTGAAAAACCACTAGTACCAGAATATCCTGAAGTACCTGATGTACCACTAGTACCTGAAAATCCACTAGTACCTGAAGTACCACTAGTACCTGAAGTACCTGAAAAACCACTAGTACCAGTGTATCCTGAAGTACCTGAAAAACCACTAGTACCAGTGTATCCTGAAGTACCTGAAAAACCACTAGTACCAGTATATCCTGAAGTACCTGAAAATCCACTAGTACCAGAATATCCTGAAGTACCTGAAAAACCACTAGTACCAGTATATCCTGAAGTACCTGAAAAACCACTAGTACCAGAATATCCTGAAGTACCTGAAAAACCACTTCTACCTGATGTACCTGAGTAGCCACTTACACCTGATGTACCTGAAGTACCGCTAGTACCAGAATATCCTGAAGTACCTGAAGTACCACTAGTCCCTGAAGTACCTGAAAAACCACTTACACCAGTATAACCACTAATACCCGAAATACCGGAAAACCCTGAAGGACCTCTAACGGGCCCAATATTAGAATATGTGTTATCCCCATTACTTAATGCACCATCTCCTGCATTATAACCGCCACCGGCATTTAATACAATGTACAGGTATCCTGCAGGTTGCCCAGTTGGTAGAAAAGTATAGTTGGTTACAGATCCTTGAATAGCGACTGATTCACCTGAGTATCCACTTATGCCTGAAGTGCCACTAGTGCCTGAAGTTCCACTTATGCCTGAAGTACCAGTATAGCCCGATATGCCACTAGTTCCTGAAGTACCGGTATATCCCGATATACCACTTGTACCTGAAATACCCGAAGTACCAGTATAGCCCGATATGCCACTAGTACCTGAAATACCCGAAGTACCAGTATAGCCCGATATGCCACTAGTACCTGAAAATCCACTTGTGCCTGATGTACCACTCGTGCCTGATGTACCTGTATATCCACTTACACCGGTATATCCTGATATACCGCTTGTTCCTGAAGTACCAGTATATCCCGATATACCACTTGTACCTGAAATACCCGAAGTACCAGTATAGCCCGATATGCCACTCGTACCTGAAGTACCTGTATAGCCCGATGTGCCACTAGTACCTGAAGTACCTGTATAGCCCGATGTGCCACTAGTACCTGAAGTACCTGTATAGCCCGATGTACCACTTGTTCCTGAAAATCCACTAGTACCTGAAGTGCCGCTAGTACCTGAAAATCCACTAGTACCTGAAAATCCACTAATACCCGATGTGCCACTCGTACCTGAAGTACCTGTATAGCCCGATGTGCCACTAGTACCTGAAGTACCTGTATAGCCCGATGTACCACTTGTTCCTGAAAATCCACTAGTACCTGAAGTGCCGCTAGTACCTGAAAATCCACTAATACCCGAAGTACCACTTATACCTGATGTACCACTAATACCTGAAAATCCACTAGTACCCGAAGTACCACTAGTACCCGAAGTACCACTCGTACCTGAAAATCCACTCGTACCTGATGTACCACTAGTACCTGATGTACCACTAGTACCTGAAAATCCACTAGTACCTGAAAATCCACTAGTACCTGAAAATCCACTAGTACCTGAAAATCCACTAATACCCGAAGTACCACTTATACCTGATGTACCACTAGTACCAGTATAGCCCGATATGCCACTAGTACCTGATGTACCACTAGTACCTGAAAATCCACTAGTACCTGAAAATCCACTAGTACCTAAAAATCCACTAGTACCTGAAAATCCACTAGTACCTGAAAATCCACTAATACCCGAAGTACCACTTATACCTGATGTACCACTAGTACCAGTATAGCCCGATATGCCACTAGTACCTGAAAATCCACTCGTACCTGATGTACCACTAGTACCTGAAAATCCACTAGTACCTGAAAATCCACTAGTACCTGAAAATCCACTAGTACCTGAAAATCCACTAGTACCTGAAAATCCTGAAGTACCAGTATAACCACTTCTACCTGAAGTACCACTAGTACCTGAAAATCCACTAGTACCTGAAGTACCACTAGTACCTGAAAATCCACTAGTACCTGATGTGCCGCTTGTTCCTGAAACACCAGTATACCCCGATATTCCACTTGTACCTGTATATCCACTTACACCAGTGTAGCCCGATATGCCACTTACACCAGTATACCCTGATTTTCCACTTGTACCTGAGTATCCTGAAAAACCCGAAACTGTAATAGAACTAGGTGACGCCCAAAATACTCCTGAACCGGTCGCGGTCAACACATATCCACTAGTTCCGCCAGATATAAGAATATTAGATGTATTTCCTAAATTAATAGTGCTAACATTAGCAAAATTAGCGCTGCTAGATACATTCAATGTTCCTGTAGTGATTGCTCCGTTAGCTGTAATATTTGCTCCGATAATATTAGCAGTAGTAACAATATTACCTGTTGCAGAAACTTTAACTACTGATGTATTTCCTATAACATTAAGATCATTATTTAAATTAGCATAATTGGCTACTAAATTGCTTAGAGTAGAAGTTCCGTTAACTTGAAGATTACCTGCAATATTGGCATAACCATTTAAAATAATATTATTTACATTGGAAATAGTAGTTGGTAAATCTACCCATAAAGTTTGCGAACTAGAAGTAATAGTAGCGTCTTGACTACCATTAGAATCTCTACCTATACTTAATGTACTGGTATGAACTTGTACACATGCAATATTAGCGGTAACAATAACATTACCAGTTGGTCCGTTTACAGTAATACCGGCACCAGGTAATCTATTTACTGATGATACAGCCGCACCCTCAAGACCTTTAAAAACTTGTGAAAAGTTTTCTTGTACTTTCTGAAAAGCCGTCCTTATCGCATCCGCGTTTGGATCATCAGGAAAGGTACCAAAGTCTATATTTTGCTGGCTCATCCTATCATTACCTCTTATTTTATTATTTATCGTTTTAAGATAAACAATTCTATAGCCAAAAAAATACCCAGCTAGCTGGGTATTTTTTATTAGTTACTTTTATTTTATTCCTGCTAATTTTTTCCAATCAGCTACATAATTTTCATTGACCCCGGTACGCTGACCCTGATGAGCAATCACCGGAATAGTTGTCTGACCAGTTGATTTTTGTTTATTCAACCCACCTGAAATGACTTTAGTCATAAATGCAATGTCTTGCTCAAATCCCGCATCTGTTCCTTTGCCTGAACCTCCACCAACTTGATTAGCCCATTCATTGACATTTTGGAATTCATCGTCTGTAGCAATTGCTTGATCTTCCTCAGCCTCGGCGTTTTCATCAGCGGTTGTTTCTGCTGCACCTGAATCAGGAAGATTATCTTCCGCTACATTATAAGTCATTTGATCTTCTGATTCAACTTCATCAACCATTTCTTTGTTGTCACATTGGCAATCGCTTTCCATGTAACCACACTCATTACACTCTTCTTCATGATCTCCGTGGTCATGATCATGCTCTTCTTCATAATCTCCATCACTGATTGATGTATCACCGCCTGTTAATTTTTTCATTAACGCCATCATACCATCATGGTCATCAACTACTTCAATACCACCTGGTGCTGTTCTAGGAGTTTCTTCACCTGGTGCAAAACCTTTGCTTTCATCTCCACCAAACAAACCTAAGCCTGCTGATTTGATTAAGCCTAACAATTGGTCGGCTTCACCATCTTGTGCTGATACGCTTACCGAATCAGGAGAACCTTGATGACCTTTAGAGATAGAAACTGTCATACCTTCATTAACTTCTTTACCTTCTAAGATAGCAGTTAATTGCTTATCCCATGATTCAAAAGCAAATTCATCTAGTACATCACTATCTTTGAAAGTTTGACCAAACGCTTTGAATGTATCCTTAGGAGACTTAATTGCCTGTTGCTTCATGTAAGAAGTTTTATCCATTTCGTACATGTCATCTTCTTCTAAGCCATGAGCACCGTAACTAGCCATTGTGTCAACTACATCATGTTGTGATTCTTCACCAACATAACCTAAAATAGGTTGTTGGCCATAGCACTCATCAAGACCGCACTTGTAACCTTCATGATATTGTCTTGCTTCTTCCATATCGTCATGACGACAGTTATATGCTTGTTTGCTTAAACCATGTGCCTTACCTTCATGATACGCTGCTCTTAAATGATGGTCTCTACCTTCTTTAACAGCCTTCTTTTTCTTGTCGGCAGCTGCCTTACGCATTGACTCTTTCTTGTCACCATCTTTATCTAAATCAATATAGTCCGGCTTAGCGGCTTCTTTTACTGACTTCTTTTTCATATCGTATTCAATGTCCTTAGCAACTTTTTTACCCGTACGTTCTGCTTTATTATCTTCAGCACCGCGCTTTTTACCATGTATGCCATCTTTTACTTTTTCATCATACTCAATATCTTTAGCGACTTTCTTGCCTGCTTTTTCAGCCTTATCATCTTTCTTTGCTGCTGCATCAGCTTTTTTCTTTGCTTCGCTAATAGGACTCATTAAACTATCATTTGGTGGAATATCAGCCTCATCTGTTTTTTTACGAAGCTTTCCTAAAGTTTTTGCAAGATTTGCTTGCTTTTCAGTGCTAGCAGGATAATCTTCTTTATTAGATAATACTTTACTAGCAAATGAAGATGTACTCATTCCATGTGATTTTGCTTTTTTAGTGAAAGCACCTGGATGCTTGATAGCACCTTTGATCCACTTTTCATCACCTTCTTCATCTAGTGGCTCAGTTGTACCAGGCTTTGTTAATTGCACTTGTCCAGTGTTAACTAAATCACCTAATTTTTTAACTTGGTCTGCTGAACCTACTGCTATAGTTTGACCTGTTTGTGTAGTCATTGTTGCAGGAGGCTTTTGACCAGCAGGCTGACCAGGCTTTACCATTACTTTCTGTGAGGAATTAGGTGCAGTAGCAGTTGATGTTGTGGTAGCAGTATTTTCTGCTAATACGCTTTCTACTCTTTCAACCCAATCTTTTAAACTTTTCTTTTTAATAGATTCATTTGCTTCTTTATCTTGAGGAGATTTATGTACTGTACCTTTTTTACCCGGTAATGATTTAGGCATTTTACCAATCATAACATTTTGAAGGTCTTTGGCACCAGAGTATCTATCTTTAGTATCTGCCGCTCCACCTGCTTTCTTAGGACGACCACGACCACGTTTCTCTGCACTAGCAGTGGTATCATCATCAGGATCTTGATCAGGATCACCTAACTCATCTGAAGTTTTTCCATATTTACCTACCTTACCGGCAACTGGTGTGCCTCTTTTCATATTAGGCTTATCACTAAAATCACCAGTCTTACCTACACGGTATGATGGTGAATAGCTTGCTTCTTTAGCCTCATTAAGCTGAGCCATTTTTGATAATAAATCTTTCATGTCCATTTTGTTGTTCCTTATCTATTGAACTTAGCGCCAGTCGCTGGTTTATTTGGTCTAGTAATCTTGCTCATTGGGCTATTATCACCTCTAGGATCTTGAGGTATAACTTTGAATGGATCAAATGCTGGTTGAGTTTTTTGCCCTGCATAAGTAATATCAATTTCATTATCCTTCATTTGATCTTTAACGCTTGTCAAATATGACTCACCATATGCTTTACTAGCCTCTTTACTACCCGGTGCTGAACCCATTTCATTTTTAGTAAGCAATGGGCTTTCTTTCATTTGATTAGCATACTCATCTGATTCTGTATTAATACTGTCATTAAAATTTGTACTAATTAAACGGACCATGTTAACATTATACCCACATAATTGTGCTATTTGCTGGATCATAGGTTCTGTAGCTGGATATCTAAATTTACATTTAAGTATAGTTACAGATTCATTGCTTAAATTAGGAAAACCATATGGATCTTTTTGAATAGGCGTGGTTGTAGGAGCACTGATATCAATAGGATCAAACTTACTTAGATTGTATTTAAACAAATCTAAAAAGTTTTTATCAACATCACCTGCAATTTTAATAGTGCAGTTATATGTATGCACACTTTCGGTAATATATGTTTTAAGGCTTTTCATTGCATGTTCCCGTATCTAGTATTTATCATTCTTCGTTCTTTTTACCTGCTAGAATTTTTAATAACTCATTTCTATCTAAAGCCTTACCTTCACCCAATGGAGTATTTGATATTTCTTCTACAGCAGGATTTAATTTATGATCTAATGTAGCTTTCTTTAATTGTAGTTCTATCATTTTAAGTTTTTTGTTAATTTTAGCCGTTTTAGCAGTAATGGCATGATTTAACATATTACTAGCAACACTAAATATTTCACTGCTAAATCTACTGTCTACTTGCATACCTAAATCCATAAGGTCTTTATAACTATTAGTAGCTAAATCAGCTAAACTATCCATCTCAATATCTGCAACTTCTAAACCCCGTACTTGAGGTAAAGCATTTTCTATTTTTTCTAAATTAGTTAATGCTTCTTTAGTAATTTCTATTGCATTTTCAGGAATAGGTTTAGATAAAGATTCTATATCTGCTTCTGGTAGTTCAAATAATTCTTCTAATTTTTTTGTCATAATAATATTTAGTTAGGGTTGGTTACCATTTCTAAATAAATCCTTTTCTGTAATTACTCTAAAAGTATATCCTTGACTTTTACAATATCCCATAGCTGCGGCCCATTTAGCATGATTTATAGCAACAATCATTCTGTCCTTTGCAGTAGCTGCTTTACTTTCAATAATACTTTGTTTTTGTGGTTTTATTTCTACTACTTCTGCTACTTTTTTGCCAAACTTGTTTTCATAAACTACAAAAAAATCAGGGACATATATGGTTGGTTTACCTGTAAAAGGATGCTTATATGGAATTCGTAATGCTTCACTGGCCCAATATAGTACATTATTGTGAGTATCACAAAATGTCATAAACGTAAGTTCCCAACCTGAACGATACTTAGGAGAATGTTTTCCTATATATTTTTGAGGGTTTTTTGGGGTATAAAAACCTTGTGCCCATTTTCCCATATCATTGTACTATATTTCTCGCTACAGGTATATTAGGCCTAGGAACAATGCTTATTCCATACAAAGAAGTTTTCGACTTTAAACTATTTAAATAAAAACAAATTTTTTTATTCATTTGTAATTTACTACCGCTACCCTGTAGTTCATCTAACAAGTCTAATACATTTAATCCGGTTTCGGTAGCCGCTCTAAATAAAACTGCTGTAAAATTTTGTGCTATGCTATTAGTTGCACATACACTAGAAAAATATCCATATACAATATCAAATTGGTCAGCACCAACTATTACATCAGTAGAATAAAAAGAATCAAAAATTCTAATAGTTCGATCTATGCTGGATCTATTATCTATTATTCTAGCCACTAGTTGCACCTATATATGTTACTTGAGAACCTGCATAAGGATATAGCCCCACTCCCTTAGGATATTGAATTGCTAACATTGTGGGATATCCAGCACCTGGATTGGGTGTGGATTGACCTACAGGATATAAAGTAGATATATTTCTATTATAATTTGGATTATTTCTTAATGTTACTGACAATGCTGCCACAGATTGTAATGGATCTGAAGTAACTAACCCAGGTGTTTTTTGATAGTTATAAGCTACGTTTGGATTATTTAACATGTTATACCCTTTTATTATTGATTCATATAACCACCGGCCGGTGGAATATAATTACTGTTTCCTGCAACAGGACTATTATTACCCTTCGGCGTAATAGGACTTAATATTGTGTCGTATGATTCAGTTAAACCAAATCCTTGAACAATATTTCCAGGGGTTTTGCCATCCATAGCACCTGCATTATAAACTACAGTTTCATATCCTAAATCCATTTGAATATCCATTGTACCACCGCCTTCTGCATAGCTATATGTATCATGATTCAATGAATTAATAATTGGATTAATTAGTGTATATGCAGTAAATTTATGTTGATTAAATCCAAATATAGTAATATTTTTAAAAAAAGGAATTTTAATTAAACTAGGGTTAGGACTTTCTCCCCAATAACCCCAATTATTATTACCAACAATATTATCTGTATTTGTGTAAATGTTTCTATAATTGTAATTAGCATCTGTTGCTGATTGCACAGACTCGTCTCCGCCCTGAGTTGGTCTAGCAATTCCGCCTCTAGCACCTTGAAAGACAGCACCAAAATTTGAACCATCTTTATAATAGTATGTATAATATGCATCCCATAAACTGGTAATCATATTATCATTATCATCATGAAAATTAATAGTAACAGGATTATATTTGATTTTAGTTTGTACGATTCTTTTTCTATTGTATTGATTAAGTTCAACCGTGTTTATTTGATAGCTAGGTAATTTAACACTTTTAACTACAAGGCCAAAATTGTCACCAGTACTTATATTTTGATCATATGCTGGTTGATTAATTTCAAAATACACATGAAATAAAAATTTAAGTTTAGGTGCCCTTTGATAAACACCAGTTCTAAATATTTTTGCTGCGTGTTGTGCATCACGCAGATTTGCACCAGCAGGAGAATAAGTTTTACCGTCATTGGAAGGACTGGGTTTACCAGTCCTTCTTTGTAAGTTCTCCCCGTTAGAATTGGCCATGCGTTACCTTATTAGGCTACGCTTGTAGCTGTATCTGTTGGGTTTCTTTGTGGTTGTGCTACCTGTCCTACGCCTTCTTCGACTCCATTGTATCCTGTTTGGATAGCGTTGTCGAATTGTACTGTCAATGCTATTTTGATATCTTCGCTAGTGCCGTAGTTAACTGTGTTATAGTTAACTGCTTCTAGGTAACAGCCAACTAAATACCATGTTTCAAGTATTTGCGGTGTTGCAATTCCATTACCACCGTCTAAAATTTCTAAAGTCATTGAAAACTTATAGTCACTTGAAGAAGCAGCACTGGCTTGTTCTGCCATATCTAATTGTCTTTGCAATTGCGCACCGATCGCTCTAGATACTGCACCTGAAGCATCATCACGCACATTTATAGACATTGTTTGCCATGTATGCTTGCCTGCCATGTAAATGGTAGAGTTGTATACTGGTAGTGTAATCTTAGCAAATGAAAGGTTTGGTCTGGAACAATCAACAACTTGGCGTGTTAATTCGAGACCATCTCCAAGACCAAAATTGAAAAAGTTTAGACGGTATCTAAACTGTAACTTTGGCATCAACAATGTCTGATTACTAGCATTGGTATCACTTGCTGACAGATTAACTAGTGTTTGTGAGGCTATCGCCATTATAATTTCTCCTGTTAATATTATTTATCTTTTATTAAGGGGCATTTCTACCCCTTAATTTTCTTATAGAGCTGCTAACTCACCTGTATTCAAAATACGAACTGGGATGTAGATGAATTCAACAGCCTTAACCGGCTCAATCGCAACGTCTACCCAAAGCTCATTTCTATCAATTCTAGCAGGAGTGTTGTTTGACTCATCACATACAACTAGATAATCATATATACCACGTTTTGCTTGTAAATCAAGCATTAACGATGTTACTACGTTTGCAATTTGACCTCTAGTAAATGCATCGTTAGGTTCAAATACGAACGGCCGTGCTGCAATAGTTAGTTGACGACGAATGTACGCAATTAATCTTGCAACGTTAGTTCTATCTAATGCACTTTGTGAATCAAAGCTTGTTTTATTACCATAATTCAATAAACCATTTCCGGTAAAGAAAACCAAAGGATTTATGAAGTTAAGATATAATACATCACGAATTCCTATTCTAGTTTTAGTAGGTTCAAATTCACCTGTAGTTCTATTTACATAGCCAATGTTTGCTGCATTGTCAATAATGCCTCTTCTTGTACCTGCTGCTGCTAACCAAGGATAAGCAATAGTATCATTGCGTAAGAAAGTACGCAACATCATGTGTGATGCAGGAACCGCTACTTCATTACCTGCTAAATCAAATGCTATTCCACTTGGATAAAACAAACCTAAGAAAGTATTGCGTGTTACACAACCTTCTTCACCTGTACTTGTTGCACCTGCTGCATTTGTAGCCCAAGCTTGAATAGCGGTTGCACTATCAGGTAATCCTAATGGTGTATCACCTAATATGTAAGCTGTTTCCCCGCGATCGGCATTTAACACTACCATATTAGGTTGTAATTCAGGATAATTAGGAGTAGCCATTAAGCTAAAGTAGTTGTCTTCATCACGAATATTAGGATTAGTATCAATCGTAGATCTTAATGATTCTACTACCATTGCTCTTTGAGCCTTACGACCCATATATGGGCTACCATTAAATTGTAATCCGCTAGCTGATACCCATGCGTCCCTTTCAGTAGGCAGTGATTCACCAGGGAAACTAGTCGAATTAAAATAATTAACCCTATATTGTTTAACATTATAACCTGAACGGCGTGTATTAAACAATAACATTCCTACTGGATATGTGCTTGGACTTGGCGCATCCAAATCTAAATAATTACTGAGTAACAAACTTGCTATTGATGCAATAGGATCGTCTGCTGGATTAACATTACCATTGGTTGCCCAACGAGCATCAGCAAATACTATACCGGTACTATTAACTTGATCCGTATTGTCTATTAGTACCCACATATCTTCTCCGTCAACTTGTTGCCAACGAGAAATTACAGGATAATCTTCTAGATTAGTAGTGTCGATCCAAAGATCACCGTAAACTAACGGTGTACCATCACTTTGTACAATTGGTTCAGTTGGGGTTACAATGGGACCAGCTGGATCAGTAGTATTACTTCCCGATATCGGGAATCCATTAGAATCATAGTTAATATTCCTGTAGCCGCGCCATCCGTTTGTAGTATTTACCATAATGTCAACTTGATTTACTACACTATAAAACCAATTTGTGTTATTAGCAGGTGCTGCTACTGGTGCACCTTCATTAGCTGTGTAATCAAAATCAACCCAATTACTTAATTCTATGAGATTAGCTACAGCAGGTATACCACCACTATAGGCTACTGAGATTAACCCGCCTCCGTCAACTTCAGCAACTTTTAGTAATAAGTCATTTGCAGGGGATTGACCACCGAGATTGGTTCCTAAAACCCTAATATTATCACCTACAGCATATCCAGATCCTTGGTTATTACCAATAGAAATATCTGAATAGCTCCCCCATGCTGTAACATTTAATTTAGCGTCCGCCCCTGATCCACCTGTAACAGGGACATCAACAAATCGATTAAATAAAGTAGGTCCAACTTTAACACCTATATCTCCAATATTAAATCCAGCTTCTACTACTAAGCCAGAAGATGTACCTTGGAGTTGATTTCTAATTGAACCTACTTCAAATGTAAGATCATTTGTGGTGAGTATTCCGCCTAAATTATTTCCGGCAATGGACAGCGTGTCACCGACAGCATAACCTGTACCTGAATTAACAATTGTTATTGTGGTGTTACTGCTAGTATAAGTTGTACTATTTCCTGTTTTAACTACGATAGCAAAAGCTCCAGAACCAAGACCTGACTCTGTAATAACAGGTACATTAGCATATATTCCAGGTCCTGGAATACTAGTTCCTGCAATACTTCCAGAATTTACTGTCGCCAGCAAACCAAGCACATTAACTACATAATAATCATTCAAAATGATTACACCGCCCTCAGTATGTGTTAATTGAATCGCGCCATTACTTGCTACACTAGCAGTAGTATACAAAATATTTGCTGCCGACCATGCAGTAACAAACTCAGTAGCGTCTGCATTATCTCCTAAATTTACAATATATGAACTAGATAATCCAGATGCACCAGGGATAGAAACGTTTACCTGAAAGCTATAGGGTCCATTGGTAAAAAGCGGAGAAGTATTTGTACCAGTAATTACTGTAGGACCGGTAGCATATCTTTCCCAAAAATATACAGAATTAGTTGTCGCTAAACCATCACTATTATAATATTGAGAATATATTGTCCCTGCAGGAATTTTTTTACCACCTGTGGGGTCCAATACTGCACACGCTTCCCAGTCACTGGTAAATAAAGTTGCATTTTTGTTAATCCAAGATGCGGTTACTGCGTCATATTGAGAAATATTTGGTAGTAGTCCATTACCCGCAGATCCAACTTTTACCCATACTGAACCAGTAGGTCTAGGAAAGGCTTGTCCAGTTTGCCACAATGGTTGCTGTGCTGAAGTTCCCCACTGTAATAAAGGTGGCAAATAATTACCTTGATTAATTCCTAAATCATCAAGTACTGTACCCGTAGGTCCAGATATTTGAACAGTTTGAGAGTTTGGAGATCCATTATATAGTGCATTCGAATAAATAGTTAATTTTCCGTTTGGTGCGGCAGCACTCAACTGTGCCCATCCTAAACTATTAATGGCAGCCGTTATGACATTGACATTTGATTGGCCTCCGCCTGAATTAGGAACAGTAATAATAACAGAAGTTGCTGCAATACCATTGTCCACTAAGGTAATAGTGAAGGTATCTCCGGCTGTTAAAACAGGATTAGATTGAGTACCTTGAATGGTAGGCCAACTCTGTGCCCATTGGGGTGATCCAAGAGGTACCCAAGTGTTAGCAGGTGTTTTATAAAAAATTTCTTGATTAAATACTGAAGTTAGTTGGCTAGCTATTACTGCATAATCACCAATATTTCCTAGACTAGGAATTGGTACGCCTCCATTTAAATTAATCGGATTTGTAATTACGATAGGATTCTGTAAAGTAAATTGTCCAGTTGTAGCATTAAATTGATTTATACCCCATGTTGAGTTTGTAGTATCTAACCACCATGAACCATTCTCAGGTGCACCAGTTGGGCGACCTGTTTGTCCTACTAAACTAGCTAAATCAATATCTGCTCTTAATACATAACAACGGTTAGTGACACCCAATAATGAGTATGCTGCTAATAATCCATATTCATTGAGTTCGTAACCCTGAATAGGAGTACCTGCAGTTGTTGTATAGAAGAAAGGATTACCATATAATGTAACAAGATCGCGTTGGCTTGTTACTTGATATAATTTACCTGCATTTGCTGTTGTAGTAGCAACTGCTACTCCCGTACCAGTTGGGTCAGCTTTGTTTTGTGCTGTTGCTACTAATACGAAAGGTACGGAACCGGTTGCGGCTGGAAGATATTGACTTTGATCAATGATTGTAACTTCAACGCCAGGACTTGTTAATGCCATTTTATTTTTCCTTATTGTAAAATTATGAGGTTTACCACCTAGTTTGCATAATATTATTTATTTTATTTTTTAAAAAACAGCCATTTAGACGAACCTTCGAAGGTAAAGATCATAAATAATAATATGATACTGAAAAGACCTATTTGTAATACTTGCAACAAAAATTATTGTGCCATAAATTACAAAAGAAATGATATTACCCATTACCGTAGTATATGTGATGGATGTGGGAAGATTAAAACTAAGAAAAGACCTAGAGTTTATAATTGGGAAAAGGCAGGATATAAGAAAAAACCCACATGCGATTTATGTGGATTTCGTAGTATATTTTTAACACAAATTACCGTGTTTCATATCGACGGCAATTTAGAAAACACAATGCTAAGTAATCTTCGTAGTATATGTTTAAATTGTGTTGAAGTTGTAAAGAAAAAAGAAGTTACTTGGAAACGTGGCGACTTACAAGTTGATTATTGATTCGATTTTTTTATGAAGATCGTCTATTGTTCCATCATTTGCAATAATATTATCGTACTCTAAGCCAACGCTACTATATTCGCTAGCATGAATACCCAGTTTTTCTAGATGGTGCCTACCAACAGCCCAACTATAATTACTATTTTCACCTTTATTAAAATTTATTGCATGTGTATACCATTCAGGATTAGGTCCCCTTTCAACTCTAATAGTGATTCCACCGGCATTTTTAATAGCAGCAACTTCATTGGCAAAACGACAATCTGTTATTACAATACTATCAGTAGAGGTTCTTAGTTTATTTTCTACTGAAGCCACCCAAATATCCGTGTGAAATGCATCACGACAAACTTCTGTTCCCCAATATTGTAGAATCCATCTAGGGGTAAGATGAGGGATACCTAAACGTTCTGCCCACCAATGATCAACCTGTTCACGCCATTCTCTACTTGACTTAGTAGTACCCTCTAGCATTTCACGATCCCAATTAAATACCGCTGCTACAGCATCTTTTAGAGAAGCGGCAAAACTTAATCTTTTAAAACCATGAAATGTAGTTAGATAATCTGCAATAGTGTCTTTGCCAGAATTTATTAACCCGGTAATTCCAATGATCATGTGGTAAGCTCCTGTAAATATATATTATATTACAGGAGCTTAACAAAATAAAGTATTTAGGTTCAATAATCTTCTTCTGATTCACCACTCTCACCATAATGTTCAGATTTAACTGAACCTATATAAGCAGGTATAGTATCATAGCCTAATTTAGCATACGCATTTGCGCGGTGTGTGCCATCAATAATAGAATTCTGAATTGGGTCAAACACTATGGGAGGCATTGTGTGTTTTGACTTCATTATTTGAGCAATATGGTCTGCTACTAAATCTTCATCTATGTCCCATTCATTCAAATTTAATTTAGATAAAGGCAAGTCAACTAATTTATATTGATCAAACCAAAAGATTCTGTCAGATAAATCCCCTTCACCAAAGTCATTATAATTTCGGTGAATTTTTTTTGCTAATGTATATATGTGGTTAGAGTCAACTATGGGTTGATTACTTTCTCTAAGTAATTCCCCGATTTTCATTTTAACCTTGAATCCAAGTCAATGGTTGAGAATAGTCTTGATACTTTCTTAAATCATCTAACAGTGCTTCTTGCAATGCTTTGGATTCAGCTTTCATCGCTGTACCATTCAAGGTAGATCCTCCTCCTGGACCTGCAATACTGCCAAATTTTTCACGGGCTTCACCAATAATGCCCTTCAATGTTGCAAGGGTAAAGTCACCTATCCAAACTCCAGCACCTGGATCTTGTAATAAAACTTCGACGGGCCGTTGTACATCAGCCCAAACTAATATGCGTTCTCCGGTGCCCTTAAAGTCTCTAACTACTCTAAGTACTTTAGTTACTGGGTCAAATGTATAATTAACATAGCCTCCAAACATTCTTGCTGCCAATTCTACATAACCTGCATAAAAATCATATGTTGCCATACCTCCGGTATAGTTATAATTTAACAAGTAAGTATTAAGAATAGCGCTTGAAAAGGGATCAAATGATGAAGAACTAGGACCTGTTTCGAGTCCCACGGTTCTACGAAATAATGCCCTTACATTTATAAATTCTTGAGGTAATGTATAAGTATCAACATTTTGAATAACTGTCATTAATGTATACGATTCAGCAGTGGCATTTTGTGCCCGTTGACGGTATAGTTTAATAGTATAATTTAATGCGGCTTCATAATGTTGAGGATCTAATTCAATGTCTATAATACCATCACCCAATCTTAATCTTAGGTTAGTGAATAGTGCTTCTTTTAATTCATCTAAATTTAGATTAGTAGGTGTCGATAGTATATTTGCAGTCATTTTTGTAATCCTGATATATGTTATTTATCAGGATTACAAGTCATTCTCTTTTCTATTTTCACTATGAGTTACATCAAATACACCGCCGGGATACCTACTCATTAATTTGTCAACATTACCTTCAATTACCTTGTTAGGATCAAGTCCAAGTGCTCTACATGTATTAATCCAATACCACATAATATCACCTAATTCACGCTCCATGTGAAATAGATTTTCTTTAGTTAAAGGTTTACCTTGAAAAAGCATTTTCTTTACTATTTCATTAAATTCACCGCACTCAGAACTAAGTCCTAGCGCCCCTGTAATTAGCAAAGGCATATTAACCGTAGGACCATATTCTTCTATAGAATCATCATGATTATCTGATAACTGATCTAGTCTATTAATAAAGTCAGTCAAATAATTACTAGGTCTACTAGTGATTGCCTCTACAAAATCTTTGTATTTGTTTAAATCAATTTGTTGTGTCATTTTAGTTCCTTATTTATGGGAGTGTTAGCAGGTTATTTTTAGTAATATACTCAAAAAGGTGCTCTGCATAAAGTTGATGCGGTACCTCGTCATGATGAAAATATTTTGCTTTTGTGTTTTTGTATCCTAAATTAGCATACTTGAAATAAAACGATTCAGCATTATTATCAAATTCTAAGAATCGTTTACGGTCGATCTGATCCTTATACCATTTCAACGTATCATGCTCTTGTGTAAACATTTGTAATGTATTGACAAACAAATACTTGACCTTGTGCATCTTTAAGAAATATTGAAGTTGCAACACATACGTTACACTTAGAATTTCTAGGTACAACTCGTTGTCAGCCATGAACCTATGATAGCCTTCAATAAAATCTTGTTCTTTAGATCCATTTCCTTTGTAACCCATATTGATTCTAATGTAGTCATCGTGTGTAGGGCTATACCAGTCAGCATATTTGTCCCATTCTTTATTATACCATGTCTTTTGATAGAATGGTACTTCCATTCTTATGCCGTCAGCCCAACCCACAATCACATATACATCACCATCGGTAGTATAATTGTGATTAAACCAATCTAAAACGCTCCTAACTATTCCTCCATTTGAAGATCCTGAGATAGCGATATTCACTGGTTCATATCCTAGCTTTTGTGCCAATAGATTACCAAAACTATGTTGACGGTTATATGGGCTATCACATGAACCATCAATTTCAGATCCTGCAGGATCACTTCCACCTGCAATTAACATTATTTTTTTACTCATTAATTATCCTCAATTTTTCTAGAACAGATTCATATACGATTTTATTTCCAATATCAGTATAGTGATTTACCAAACCTCTATGTTTTAGAAATATATCCTTAAAATTTACAAAGTTCTTAAACTTATACAGATTCTTCCAATCAATGTGCGAAATGTGCAATGTCTTTATTGTACAATATTCCTCAATTTCTTGTAGAAGTAAATTATGCATGTGTTCTGCATATTCAACATCAAAATACTTTTCAAAGTATTCTATAATCGGGTTTAATTCAGGGAAATTGGGCAAATGTTCTAAAACATCACTATATAACAAACAACTATTTTTATGTAACTTATCCTCATAATGCACGGGGTGTTCATTTACATATAAGCGAAAAGGACTGGTGTGTGACACTAGCACTAACTCAAATTTATTTATGTCTATGGACTGTAATTGCTTTAGAATTTTGTATTCGCTACAACCTGCTTGAGAAAGATTAGTTATTTTATAATCTTTCTCAAGTAAATTGACCCAACCCCTTTCTGTATATTTAATCGTCCAATCAGCAGCAAAACTATCACCACAAATTAAAAGTTTAGTCATCAAAATGCTTTTAATATAATCATATGTTCATTAAACCTTCCTGTAGGGGTAACAGACACTGCTTTAATTTCTTTAAAATATTTACGAGCAGCTGGCTTGCTACCCATAATTTCTTTAATTTGCTCTGCTGGCTTACGCAGTGTTTTACACTCACTTTGAGTAGTATCAAACCCTAATAAAGTATTACCTTTAACAGTAAAGTATTTACTATATTCATCGGCAACATAATGATGCAGTTTACGCCTTGAAGTATCGTATACCCAAGCTTCACTTGCGCCATGTAATTTAGTTGGATGTAAACTTGTTAAATTAAGTTTAGCAGCCGCGTCTACAAATTCACGCAAATATTTTAGTTTAGATACTTGCTTTTCAACTGGAACTGCTTTATGCTTGCGAGGAGCTTTATTAACTTTTTTAACGGTAACATAACTACCGATTTCGCTAAGAACTAATTCAATAAACTTAATAATATTTTTGACTTGTTGTTTACTCAACTGCATGTAACCTTGTACAAGTTGGTCATCTTTACCTTCTTGTACCTCGGTAAACTCAATGAGTTTTTTATTCCAAGTTTCAACCATGAAACTAACATGCTGGGGCAATACATTCTTTTTAGCCAATTCATCAATTGGACGATATGTATGCTTAGTAAGCGCACCTGCACTAATGAAATCATCTAGCAAGCCTTCCAATTCACCTGCGGCTTCGCTAGCCTTTTCCCGCATGATTTCTTGTACGTTGGGCCTATTTACAACAGGTGCTTCAGACTTGACTGGACCACCTGTACGACTAGCCTCTTTGACTTCGGGTTTGTAAATGGTATTCAACAACCTACCGATTTCATTCTCCAAGGTCTGTTTTTCATATTCTACTAATACTAGACCACGGAGAGTCATACGAGACAACCACCCAATCGTTGGGATGATTTCATTGTCAGCAACACGCCTAATAGTTTTGGCTTCGGTAGTTTTGGTATTCAAGTCTAGGTACTGTGCCAAAAATTCTTTGGCGTCTTTCTTGTTATAAAATTTATTGTACCAATTGAATGCTCGGGCTAATGCTATCCCGCGATTCTCCTCAGTAGGCTGAATCAGGAATGAGGGCTCTTCACCAAAATATTTGGCATCCTCATCTTTGGGGGTAAGACTACGGACCAACCCAGCTTCTTCTACAACTTTTTTGCTAGCTTTCCTAACCATGATCACTCCTATTCAACTATCTATATATCAATGATACACGATCTTCCATTTATTGTCAAGCCGTGTGCGTGATAAATACATATATGCCAAAACTTAGCCTCTACCGTTCCAATAAACAAAATGACTATAGGTTTTTAGATAGAACTATATCGGAAATGTTAACTGTTGGTGGGACCGATTTATACATACATAAATATTTAGGTCCAACTAATCAAGGCGATAGTGTTGATTATACTCAACCTGATTATTCTACATTAAATCCCACTAATATACAAGATTTATTGTTTTTAGAAAACCGCGATAGAACATACGATACTAATATATATCGTTTGCGCGGACATTATAATGTGCAAAACTTGGATTTTGATTTAAGTCAATTTGGATTGTTTTTGAATAATGACATTATCTTTATTACAGTACATTACAATGACATGATTGAACTTATAGGTAGAAAGTTAATGGTAGGTGATGTATTAGAATTACCGCATTTACTTGATTATAATCCATTAAAAGAAACAATACCTGTAGCATTAAAAAGATTTTATCAGATAACTGATTCCAATTATGCTAGTGAGGGATTTTCTGTAACATGGTATCCTCATTTATGGCGTATTAAATGTGAACCGTTAGTAGATAGTCAAGAATTTAGTCAAATACTTCAAGAGCCTATTAATCAAGATAATTACTTAGGTTTGTGGGATAAGGATAAAACTTATCCATCCGGCTATATAATTAGTTATGGCGATAAAAATTATGAATCGATCACTAATGTTCCTGCTGGAATTTATCCACCAAACCCAACATATTGGAAATTGTCGTCTGAGCAAAACCTTAAAGATATACTTGCTACATACAATAAGAATTTAGACATTAATAATGCTGCATTACAAGAAGCTGCTAGAATTGTTCCCTTAGCAGGTTATAACCGTAGTAGTTTATATATTTCACCTACATATGGGGAATACGAATCAAACGGTGTATTATCAGGGAAAAATGATCAGCCCTCTCCACCTACTAATTTGGTTACTAGTTCAAGCGGAGGACCTACTACTGGCACAGTAGCAATGATTCGTAATCCTAATTACAAAATTGCAAACCCTGTAGTCAAAATATCTAAACAAGCATTGCAAAGTATATGGGATGTAACAGTAGATGCTATAAATGTTTCTACTCAAATTAATTTAGAAGTACTACAATTAGCACCAAAAAGAATAGGTAATAATTCAGGACAGGTTGAAGGCGATATGATTCTTTCTGTAGAATCTACAGGACCAATAACCGGTCCATATGGCACTTCAGACAATACATATGCAACCGGTGATCAAAACCCAGTAGCACCTGGATTTACTGGTACTGTTACTCAACAAATGGATTACCGTGCTGATTGTGATCCTGCATTTCAATATATTGCTAGATCAAGTCCTAGAACATTTGGTTATAGTGCGGGTTATCTAACAGGTACCGCTGTACCACCAAACGGATATCCAGTTGGAACAGGTATATCATTCCCACAAAATCCACAAGTAGGTGATTATTTCTTAAGAATCGATTATCTACCTCAATTACTATATAGATGGAATGGTAAATTATGGATAAGAATTTCTGAAAATGTTAGAACCGATACCGGATTTACTGCTGAAGATAGGTCTTTATTATCTGGATTCATCAATGATTCAAATGTAACAAGATTAACTAACGGTACAGTTATTCCTGAAGCACAACCGCTATCTTCAATACTGCAACCACCACTAGATCCTATTCCACCGATTACATAAAAAAAGGTAATTCAATTGGCACAATTTTTTTACGATAACCAAATTCGCAGATTTTTAATTCAATTTGCAAAAATATTTTCCAATTGGTATGTGACTAAAGGTAAAGATCCGGCTGGTAATACAATATATGTAAGAGTTCCTATCATGTACGGTGATAGTAGTAGACAGGCTGCTACCATAATTGCTAATAACTCGGCTAGTAATTTGCCATCAGCACCTTTAATAACCTATTACATAAGTGGATTAGAGTATAATCAAAGTAGAACTCAGAATCCCTCATTTGTTGAAAAAACTCAAATTCGACAACGGGCATATAATTCTGATTCACAATCATATGAAACTACACAAGGTCAAGCATTTACTGTTGAAAGACTAATGCCAGTGCCTTATACATTAAGAGTCACTGTAGATTTTTGGACTACGAACTATAATCAAAAACTAGAAATTATTGAACAATTAGGAACTCTTTTTAATCCTGGACTAGAAATTCAAAGTACAGATAACTTCTTAGATTGGACTTCTTTAAGTGTAGTATATCAAGACGGATTAACATTTACTAGCCGTAGTATACCACAGGGTACAGGAAATCCAATTGATGTTATGACTTGGAAATTCTATATGCCTATATGGTTAAGCACATCAAGTAAGCTTAAGAAAATGGGAGTTATTCAAAAAATTATCTATAGTATTTTTAAAGGACATGCCCTACAAGATATACAAGATGATGATTTATTATTAGGTACTAGACAAAAAATTAGTCCATATGGATATCAAGTTTTGTTATTAGGTAATACACTACAACTACTACCGGCAAATCAACCGTTTCAACCACCCAATGATTCATTTGATATTCCTGAACCCCCAAATACTTCGCTATACTGGACTGCATACTTAAATGCATATGGCGTAATTAAACCAGGAATCTCACAAATATGGTTGCAAAATCCATATATGGATACAGAGATAGTGGGAACAATTGTCCCTGATCCGCTAGATGACAGATTCTTAATTTATAATATAGATCCAGATTCACTACCGCAAAATACTTTAGATCCTATAACTAGTATAATTAATCCACAATTGACTGGCCCTAATGCAGGATTGCCGGGACCTGTTAATGGCAGAAGATATTTAATCGTAGAAAGTATAGGAGGAGATTCTCCTACTGTATCATGGGGAAGTTTAAAAGCCAATGCCAATGATATAATACAATTCAACGGTAGTTTAGGGATATGGCAGGTTGTATTTAATTCTGAAAATACTGCTACCACTGAGTATGTTACTAATTTGACTACTAATATTCAATACCGTTGGACAGATGGTAATTGGGTAAAATCAGTTGACGGTTGGTATAATGAAGGTGACTATAGTATTGTAATCTAATATATTATATGATATAATTTCCAAATGAACAATGTGTCGGCTGGAATATTCTTTTACAGTAAAAACTCTAAACGGTTTTTATATCTACTTAGAACTGATGCGAAAAACCCCGGTAATTGGGGTATACCGGGTGGCAAAATAGAAAATGATGAAACTTTATTAGATGGTTTACAACGAGAATGTGTGGAAGAAATTGGATATTGGCCTGATAGTCCTAAATTAGTCCCTATTCAAAAATTTGTTAACAATACCTTTACATATCATACCTTTTTTTCTCAAATAGAAAAAGAATTTATACCAATTCTAAATAAAGAACATTGTGGATATGCTTGGGTAGGTGAAAGTCAATATCCCAAACCATTACATCCTGGATTGTTTAGTACAGTAAATTTTGATGTTGTGCAGAAAAAGTTAAAGACGTTAATAAAAAAGGGACTATAAGTCCCTTTTTTATTTTAACAATTTTGCTACTGTATCGAATCCCATAGAGCCGACAACTATACCTGCCCCCATTAACATCCAACGCCACTTTTCTAATGCACTAATCTTATCAGTTAATAACTTATGAGAAGTATCATTAGATAGTTGTAGTTCCTTGATTAGTTTGTGAGTTTCTTCCGCATTTTTGTCAAGGCATTCATGCACTTCCTTCAAGTCATCTTTTAATTCATTGATTTTTGTTTCAATGTTATTAACTTGAACTTGAAGGACAGCAATATCAGTATCTGATGTATTAACGGATAATGCTCTGGTGTTTGCCATGATTAGGTATTATTAATAGTAACTATCGGGTTAGGTTGTCCTGAATATGTGTTAGCAGCATAAGCCGTATCGAATGTTGCAATAACATCAGGGTTAGCCGTAGTCAATATCGCAGTACCTGTTCCTGAACCAGTTGCTGTTGCAACGAATGATACACCAGTTATGTTAGCAGAAGCACCAACTGCTGTCCAGTTTGTAGTACCTACACTAAGAATTGTATAAGCTGTACCGGCTGATATTGACCCAGCAGCCACAGTAGTTTCAAATAGTTCTGATTGATAATTATTGACTGACTGAACATATACTGTTGCTGGAGTTGCTGTTGTTGCAGTAACACTCATTGTATTTGGTGTTAATGCTGTATTAGCCACATTAGCTGTTGTACATTGAGCGGTTAAGCCAGATGTTAGACCTGTTACCAAATATTTTTGTTTGCCTTTTTGACGAACAATGTAACCTGCCTCATCATTAGCATAAACAAATGCAGCATTTGCATAAGAAGTAGTGGCTGCACCTGATAATATGATACGATCTTGAACAGCATAAGAAGTAGCATTTTGGTTAGATAATCCAACGTTTGGGCCACCTGCGTCTAATGAAACACTAAATGCAGTAGTGTTGGCAATTGTTTTAACGAAATAAGTAGTACCTGCTACTAAACCACCGATATTAGCTGATAATACAACCGGTTTGCTTGCAAACAATAATTGTGCATTACCTACTGTGGTTAAGAAATTACCAGTTGCAGTAGCATTTGAAATCTCAATATTTGCATAACCACTGTTAGTTGCAATAAAACCTAAATTAACATAGTCTGTGCTACCATTAGTATTTGCAACTGCAACTTGAATTGCAGAACCAACTGAAGTAGTATTAGCGAAATCTGTACCTGTTCCGAATACGTTAGCATTGCCACTAAGAGCATATAGTGTACCAGTACCATTAATACCAATAGCAACTTGTGCTAATACTTGTGAGCCATAAATTGTTGTATTACCACCAACTACACCATAACTTGCGCCAGGGTTTGTTGAAGTATTACCTGATTGTGCTGTAGAATCAGGATTTTGAAATCCAGTGTCTACTACGCCAACTGACATTTTAACTGTAACTGGACCAGCTGTTGATAGGTTAACCTTAGTATAACTAGGATTAGCACTTGGTACTGTAGCCGATACTGTAAAAGTATTCGCTGTTAGTACTTGTAGAATCCAGTATGTTGTACCTGCTGTTAAACCACCTGTTGTAGTAGCAATTACAAAAGGCATTCCTGCGATAACATTTAGAGTATTTAGATTTTCACTAACTGTAACAACTTCAGTTGTTCCATCTGTTGCGGTCAATGTTAATACTACCGCTTTGGCAATCTTTAAAGGGCGTCCCATTTGTTTTTCTCCTTATTATGTGTGGGTTCTAGCCACTACGCGGCGGGGACCGCATAAACTCTTACTATAAGAGTATATGAATATATTTATCATCTTACTCAAAAATTTTGTCTATTGATTTATCAGTACCCATACTATATAAAAGTATAATTTATTTATAAAAATCACTGAAATTTTAGGTACAGCTAAATATCTGTACGGTAATTATATTCTACAACATCAAATTATACAGTAATCTCAATTTAACTGGCTCACACCCACACATAAAATATCTATTAATATGGCTAAAGTTTACGAATTTAACAATAGACCAAATTCAACTAGTTTTTACAAAAATACAAATGATATAATATATTATACTAGTGAACCACTTGAGCTGGGTATACGTGAACGTGAATGGTTAAATAATTTAAAAATAGAAATAGAGAATACTTCTACATATGAACATAATGTATTAGTTAATCTTACTTGGTTTAACTGTAATTGGGACGCTTCAAAACCACTAATAGATTTAGTCGAAAGATTGGGTACGGATAATAATGTAAAATTATGGTACGCTTGTAGTATTGACGGCGGATATAGTATTACATATACATATATAGAGTTTTATCATTATCTTAAGAATAAAGGATATAAACAATCATTTGTCGGGTTTTCAGACGAACATTGGCATTCATGGATACCTAAATGGTTCATTGATAATAACTCGGGTTTTGATACTAATAATATTATGTTAAACAGGGCACCGCAACACTTATATTTGTCATATAATAGAAAACCCAGAATACATCGTGAATGGTTAATTAATTCCTTAATAGAAAATAATTTGTTAGATAGAGGGTGGGTGACGTTTGAAAGGGGTCATTATCCCCAAATAGATAATAGAACCCAATTTACAGACCAAGACAAACATACCACCGATTTGAGATTTACTAGACCGGAAGACATATGTTCTATCGGTGACCTAAACACATGGCGTGATAGTTATATGATCGTTGTAAGTGAAACTGACCACGGTGATCCATGGCAATTGTCAGAAAAAACTTGGAAACCTATATTTGGATTGAGACCTTTTCTAATCAACGGTAGAAGAGAGGTATATAGAATACTAGAAAAATTAAATATGTACACACCAAAAGACTTATTTAAGAATATTGACTTAGATTGTCATTATGAAAGTGTCGTAAAACAAATTCAGGTACTTTACAACAAAACGCCTGAAGAATTATACAAACTATGGGAAAATCAATTTGAAATGCTATTATACAATCGTAAGAGAATGTTTGAAATAGCTGATTCTGATCCTACTAAAATTTTAAATTGGCCTCAAGCTGTTCCTGTATCAGTATGAGTGGCTTTTAAACTAGTTATACCGAATGCACCCCCTATACCTACATTAATTAGGTCCGCCTGCGCTAGGAGTAGCTAAAACTCCATTAGTGCCTGTATTAGCGTGTGCAGCACCCAATTCCGTAATAGTAAATGCGGTAGATGTTACGCCGCTTACTTCCACAAAAGATACTATATTTCCTTGACCTACAATAATACTATTTGCAACTGTATTAGCAGGAATAATTGTACTATTAGCAGTAGCTACAGTGTAGGCCACACCATACGGATTATATCTCGCTGTTGCTCCGCTAATCGCTACTGCTGCATTTGCAGTTAATGTTAAACTAGTATTATTAGCTATAGCTTTAACAATCCCAACTGTAGCACCAGTTGTATTGCCTATCCAAGCCCCAATATTTAACTGAGTAGTAAATGCAGTTCCTGAACCGGTGACTGTATTACTATTAGTAGCACAGGTCACTGTTCCAGTTAATGCAACATTTGGAAAACTAGTCGTATATTGAATAGGACTACTAGTAGTTGATATCATGACTTTATCTGTAGCGATATTTCCTGATGTTGCTACTGCTGAACTTGCTGTATATGAATATGATGCCATTTTTTTATTCCTGTTATTATAATCTACCTATAGCGATTTCGATGATACCCTCGCCTGAAAAATTCTCTAATGCCTTACCAATTACCGTGCCCATTATAGGGTTATTTGTAGGTCTTGCATATCCATTTCCACCGCTGATCATCATATCGCCTTTACGAATTGTACCTCTTACTTTGCAAGGAACTCTTCCCTGTAGAGCAATAGGAACCGCTATACCTTGACAAGTAGCATTCATTACATATGCAGGATTAGAAGATACTACACCTGCTACTCTCATCGTTTCATCAGTAGCTATTGTAACTTCTTTATCTCCGCCAAACTCTAAAACGGTGCCCGGTTCGTAATCATAATCTGCTTCATAGTATTCTGCCAAGTCAGCATATGTTGCATTTAATCTAGATCCTGCCGTTAAAGTCCAATTTCCCGTTATATTTCCTTGTGTAGTATTAGCACCGGTTGTTAAAATTGTAGTATTAACAACTCCGGTTGAAAAATTACTAATAAAGTATCTAATTACAGTATTGGCAGTATAATTTGTTACATAAACAAATCTACCTGTTGGGTCTACTACTACACCGTTCGGATTAATTCCACTGGCAATTGCAGTTGTAATACTAGTTAATGCACCGGTTGATTGATTAATACTGTATTGGCTTACTGTACTGCTATTATAATTTGTTACATAAACGAACCTACCGCTAGGATCTACTGTTATTCCACCAGCATTGGTCCCACTAGCGATTGCAGTTGTAATACTAGTTAATGCACCGGTTGATTGATTAATACTGTATTGGCTTACTGTACTGCTATTATAATTTGTTACATAAACGAACCTACCTGTAGGATCTACTGTTATTCCTATAGGACTAGTTCCAGTAGCAATTGCAGTTGTAATACTAGTTAATGCACCGGTTGATTGATTAATACTATATTGGCTTACTGTATTATCATTATAATTTGCGACATAAACAAACCTACCTGTTGGATCTACTGCTATTCCTCTTGGGGCAGTTCCGCTATTAGCCAAAGATCCATAGGATAATACGCCGGTTGATTGATTAATACTATATTGATATATATTGTTGCTACTAGAGTTTGTTACATAAACAAACCTACCTGTTGGGTCTACTGCTATACCGTACGGATTAGTTCCACTAGCAGTTGCAGTCGTAATACTAGTTAATGCACCGGTTGATTGGTCAATACTGTAAAAATTTATAGTGTTACCAGTATAATTTGTTACATAAACAAACTTACCGGTTGGTTCTACTACTATTCCTTGGGGACTAGTTCCAGTAGAAATTGCAGTTGTAATACTAGTTAATGTGCCAGTTGATTGGTCAATGCTAAATTGACTTACGGTATTGCTAGCATAATTTGTGACATAAACGAACCTACCCGTTGGATCTACTGCTATTCCTTGGGGATTAGTTCCAGTAGCAACAGTAGTCGAAGTATTAACCAATACACCTGTACCTAAATTTATTATTCTTTCGGGTACTACTGTAGGGTAAGGACTTTGTAAAAATTTTCCATATAATAAATTGCTACTTATTGAATTAGCACCTGATAAATTACCTGATAAATTACCTGATATATTACCTGCTGTAATATTACCAGTAACTGTTAGAGATGTTAATGTACCAACACTTGTAATATTAGGTTGTGCAGCAGTGGTTAAAGTACCGGTCAAGTAGTTAGAACTTACTAAGTTACCACCTGATATATTACCTGCTGTAATATTACCAGTAACTGTTAGAGATGTTAATGTACCAACACTTGTAATATTAGGTTGTGCAGCAGTGGTTAAAGTACCGGTTAATAAAGTTGATGATAAAGTGCCTGTACCCACATCGAAAGCTAATACAGAATTTGCATTTAATGCACGGTTAGCAGTACTACTACCGTTTACAAATGGTATATAATAAACTCCCGTAGTTTGTGCGGTTACTACTCCAAAATCACTAACATTAGCATATTCTACACTTAAATTAGTTACACGGGTAGTACTAGTTACTGTTAAAGGAGCAGTACCGGTAGTTACATTGGAAGTCAATGTACTAGCCACTACCCCATTAGTAGCATTAAAATTATTAGCATTAGTATTTCCTGTTACTGTTAAATATCCTGCTACATTTACGCCGGTACCTGTAACTACAGCAATATTTGCATTACCTACCGCACTTAAATTTATGTTTCCATTAGCAGCAGGAATACTGATATTGCTGTTACCATTGGCAAATGGTCCGATAATATTACCTGAAACAGTCAAATTGCCGGCAACTACTGCCACTCCGGTTGAAAAATTACTAATAAGGTATCTAGTTACTGAAGTGGAACCATTATTTACGACATAAACAAATCTACCTGTGGGATCAACTAATATTCCTATTGGTAAGGATCCACTAGCAATTGCAGTTGTGATACTAGTTAATGCGCCAGTGGATTGATTAATACTATATTGGCTTACTGTACTGCTAGCATAATTTGTTACATAAACAAATCTACCGGTGGGGTCTGATGCTATGAAATTGGTACCATTTCCAGCAGCAATTGCAGTTGTGATACTAGTTAATGCGCCAGTTGATTGATTAATACTATATTGGCTTACTGTATTATCATTAAAATTTGCGACATAAACAAACCTACCTGTTGGGTCTACTGCTATACCTCGAGGTGAGGCTCCACTAGCAATTGCAGTTGTAATACTGGTTAATGCACCAGTTGATTGATTAATACTATATTGGCTTACTGTATTACTAGTAATATTTGTGGCATAAACAAATCTACCTGTGGGATCTACTGCTATACCTCGAGGTGAGACTCCACTAGCAATTGCAGTTGTGATACTAGTTAATGCGCCAGTTGATTGATTAATACTATATTGGCTTACTGTATTATCATTAAAATTTGCGACATAAACAAACCTACCTGTTGGGTCTACTGCTATTCCTACAGGATTAGTTCCACTAGCAATCGCAGTCGTAATACTAGTTAATGCACCGGTTGATTGATTAATACTATATTGACTTACTGTATTACTAGTAGAATTTGTTGCATAAACAAATCTACCTGTTGGATCTACCGCTATTCCTTGGGGATTAGTTCCACTAGCAATCGCAGTTGTAATACTAGTTAATACACCGGTTGATTGGTCAATGCTAAATTGACTTACAGTGTTGCCAGTATAATTTGCGACATAAACAAACCTACTTGCTGAATCTACCGCTATTCCTTGGGGACCAGCTCCAGTAGCGACGGTAGGCGAAGTACTAACCAATACACCTGTACCTGAATTTATTATTCTTTCGGGTGCTATAGTAGGATAAGGACTTTGTAAAAATTTCCCATATAATAAATTGCCACTTACTAAATTAGCACTTACTAAATTAGCACCTGACAATTGTGATGCACTACCACTCATCGAAATATTGCCATTTGCGGCTAAAGTAACCGTTCCAGTAGGGCTAACATTAAATTGACTTGTACCACCAACCTGTAAATCTAGTAAAAGACTACCGCTTGCACTGGCAGTATTTGTAATATTTTCTCTAATACCAGTGAATATTACACTACTGTTATTCCAAGTCTGAGTAAATGATACAGGTGCTGTAGCAGTAATGATGCCACTAGCAACACTTAATCCAGTTAATGTACCAACACTAGTAATATTAGGTTGTGCAGCAGTAGTTAAAGTACCTGTTAATAAAGTTGCTGATAAATTTCCAGTTGCTGCATTAAATGATAAGTTAGCATTTGATCCTAATGCATAATTAGCAGTAGTATTACCATTTGCAAATACTGGATAAAAGGTGCCGGTTGTTTGAGTTGTAACAACTTCAAAATCACTTACATTAGCATAGTTTACATTTAAATTAGCTACACGAGTAGTACTAGTTACTGTTAAGGGAGCAGTACCTGTAGCTATATTAGAAAATAGTCTAGTAGCGGTAACAACTCCAGTAGCATTAAGATTTCCTACATTGGCGTTACCATTTAATGTTAATATATTATTTACATAATCCCAAGTAAAATCAGAATCACCAGACAATAGATTGTTATTATTAAATTGAATTGTTGTATTAGATCCGCCGGCTGCACCGCCCCCGCTACCTCCAAGAGCTGAAACAGCTCGGCCCCCGCTAGTATATGTCGAGTATCCTGTAGAATTTACAGGAACAGTTAACGAAGGATCTGAATATAATGAAAAAGTATTAGCAGTAAGAACATTAGCATAATAACTATTGCCATTAACTTGAGTCATTCCTACTACATTCGTAATAGTAATTGACAAGCCTTTAGTAAAAGAATTATTTGCTGATGTAGTAACTACTGCCGGATTGGCTTTGGTTATATTACTAATATTTGCAGTAATTACCCCTTTAGAGGCCCAACTTAAATTACCTGCACCATCAGTTTCTAATACATAACCAATAGCACCGCCATCGATTTTAACATTACTGACATCACCTAATGTGATTAATCCACCGGCACCTCGACCTCTATTAATCCAGTCTGTACCATTATAAGTAAGTAGTTGACCATCAGCAACGGTAGAACTATTAATGTCTAAATTTCCGGTAGCACCGGTTATTTGATTAAAATCAATGTTAGAATAAGAAGTTAATACTTCGATATTTTCATTAGGATCGGATTTACCTATAAAAAGCTGTTTAGCATCTGATGCCCAACCAAATTCTGCTTCATCTAGCTGGGGTAAATCAACGATATTACCTGATCGTTGCTGTATTTTGCTGATCTGTATTATAGCCATAAATGTAATCTTCTCAATTACATTTATTTATCACAAATATCAGATGAATTGCATGTAGTACTGTTCTACTCGGTTAAACCATTTGTCTGTATAAACATCAAAATCAGTACCTTCAAGAACAAATTCTTGATATTCGTTAGCTGCTGAACACATAAAAATAACGCCTTTACGAATTTTTGTACCATATAATTCGTTGTGTGCATTAGCATATGCTGCCAATTGTACAAAATAGTCTTCTATCCATTCACGTTTTTTAGGCTTATTTGTTTGTTTGTGGTCCATAATAGATTCTGAACCTTCATGTAACCCTACCAAATCTGTCGTACCTGCATAAATTTTAGGAAAATATAGCGTTACTTCTGTTCCCCAAAATTCATTACATTTACTTAGACCTTGATCAATAATTGACCTAGCCATTTGATGACTTTGAATACTGTATGGATTAGTACCTGGTTCGCCCATTGCGCCGGTTTTAATATAATCCTCAAGCCATTTATGCATTCTTGTGCCACGGCCCGCTGCTTCTGTAGTAATTTCTTGTGCTTTGGCATGTCCTACACGCTTACGCCAATTAGCTAATGCTTGTTTACTTTCTTCTGATTTTGTTGCGTCTAGAATAGTTGTTACACTAGGCAATTTTTCTCCATCGGGAGTTGCATAACGGCGTTTGCCCTCAACTTCTACCCTAGACATAGAAATATAATTAAATTTATCAGGTTTATACATTATTTAAATCCAAGTAGAGTCTATGGGAACAGGGTAAGCATCTATTTTACTGTATTCTAGTAATGTCATGAATTTTCCATCTATTGGTGTTATTTCATCGTATTCTTTAATTAAATAATTGTATATAAAATCAGCTAAAGCAATCTGCGCCTCGGGACCATCATGTCCGCATGGTAATGCAGGATAAAGACCCGCTACTTGGTAGAAGTTGAGATTAGTAATGGGAGTTTTATTTAAATATTCCAGTGTATTTGGAAATTTATGTGCCAATAAAGAGGTGATATCTTTTTCATTACCTGAAAAGAACGAAGACAAATAAGGTACGTGTCTAGATTTGAAAAGACTATCTAGTGACAATCTATATAAAATTGTTTTTCTGTGAAAGTCCTCTTCAGACCAATTATCAAGTAAAGAATACTCTGCATGATTCTCAGGTTTGTCGGTAGGAAGCGTAATTCCAACATACCCAGCTTTTTTCCTATAATATTCTTTATTCCATATTTCTCGACGCCAAAATTGAGACCAAGCTATTATGTATAACGGTTTGTTGTTATTAGGGAGGTCCTCAAAAAAATATTCATATGTTCTTCTGTGGATAGTATCGTTACCTGAACCTTTTATTGCTAAATTTACAACAGGTACTTTTAACTTGTTTGCTAGTAAGGCAGGCCAACCCTGTTCTTTAGGATTGTCTAATCCTTGACAATATGTCCAACTGCAACCATTTACTACTAAGTGAGTGATATCTATCATACTAAAATTTTATATTCTAAAACTTTCGCCACAACCACAACGATCCTTTTCCTGAGGATTAATGAATTCAAACCCTTCATTTAACCCGTGTTTTGCGTAATCTACAATTAAGCCATTTAAATATACTATATCTTTAGGACTTACCCAAATCATAATATCATTAGACTCATATACAGCGTAGGTAGCATCTGGTTGATCTATAAATTCTAGAGTGTAAGCTAATCCACTACAACCAGTAGTTTTCACGCCTACTTTAATTCCTAGACCCTTTCCTCTTTTTTCTAAAAAATATTTTATTTTATCGGCTGCAGTAGGAGTAGCGCTTATCATTTTTGCATGTTGGTAACAGCTTGATTTGCCATTTGTTTAACAATTTGTTTACCTTGTTCTTGGTCAGGAGCTTCAGGAGAATTAATATTTTTAAATATTATTTTATCTGATTGGATGTTACTAATTATTTTATTAAGTGGTGGTTTTTTAATCATTTTGTATAGATCAGTTTTATCCAATACTATATCATATTTTTGAAGGTATTGCAATAGTTCTTCGGTAGTCATATCAGGATCAGTTTCACCATTTAATAAATCGGTGTGCAACTGATCCGAAACTGCAATTAATTTTACTAATAACGGGTCTGAACTATATATTTCAAAGAGGCGCATATTTACCTCTTTGCTCGACCAACTCCAGCAACAGCTTTTGGCTCAGGAGCTTCAATTTCTTCCTCTTCAGCACCTAAATCGGCACCCAAATCAGCGCCCATTTCTGCACCTAAATCGGCACCAATATCTGCGCCCATTTCTGCATCATTAGCAGGTGGCTCATTAAATGCCATACCCGCATCTTGTCCAGTTAAACCACTAACTGCGGATTTCAATCCTGCCATTGACTCTTTTAAAGTAGCACTTAATGCGTCTAACTGCTGAGTCACTTGTTCGTTGAAAGTTTGGCTTTCGTTAACTCCAATCTCGCTTTCGATACTTGTTACTAATGCAGGTAATTCTTTGACTTGCATTTGCCCTACATCTTCTAGCATTTTTTGAACGGTATCTACTAAATCCTGTGCGGCTAAGTAAACTTGTGATTCTTCTATTTTTTCATTCTCTACTACAATTCTTGTAGAAGGCTTTGACATTAATTGGTTATGATGAGTAACCAAAGCTTGTTCCATAAACACCAATTTCATGTAAGATGGATTGGACTGGTCTTTGTAAAAATCAGGTGCTTGTTTAGCCTCATTAGCCAATGAGCGTACTTTCTTGAGCATTGCTTTAGTTTCTATCAATGACATTTTGTTAAGGTTAAATGCCATTTTATAATTTTCTTTCAATGCTTGGGTAGCATTAACTTTATTGTTTAAGTCGTTTAATCTCATAGTTTTTGATTCCAAACTTTATATAGTATTTATCTTGTTGGCTATTTATTTTGTTCTTTCAGCAAATTGTTGTGTTTGCCAAATTTTAGAATCGTTAAGATATCTATCAAATTCTTTTAACATATGCTTTCGTTTTTCTTGTTCTTCTGTTAATTTAGCCAAATAAATTATTTTTGAATTCAAATCTTTAGTCTTTTTTATTAATTTTTTATGCATTTCTATCGATACATCTATCCCGGTTATCATGCGGTCTAGATGAGCAATTCTATTAGCTGTTTGAATCTTATTTCTTTTATCAAAAATGCACCAAGTAATAGCATGTTTTGTTGAAGAAAACAATAAAGAGTCATCGTTATTTTTACTATTAACTACACAATCTTGACCGTGATTAGATAAAGTATATATGTTAAATACCTGATAGGAGCCATCGTCATTTCTAAAAATAGAAATCCCGCCTGCTCTGTTTAAAATTTCTTTGGACAAGAAATTTGTTATTTTATCTAGTGCCTTTTTATCATCCATGCTGTATAGTAAAAAATATATTTCGTAGTTCAGGTGAAGTGTCTAAAAAAGATGGAAGTTTATTCCATTCAGTTCCGCATAATATCATAGGAACACCGTCACAATCACTGTATAACGCTCCTAATTCAGTCACACCATCATCAAACACACTAGGATGTTGTACATCAAAGTCAAATGTCCAACATGGGTATAATTCATCTTCAATCTGTTCAAATAAAAACCCAAAGTTCTCAAAATTGTCAAATCTAATTTCTATTAGAGAAGGCACATTAATTATTTCAGGTTGTGATCTTAACGATATAACTTGTAATACTGTATCAAAATTACATTGGGTATTTCTCTTTATTACCCACTCATTCAAATCTTGACCTTCATTGGGTTTGGTTCTATTTAATACCCCAGTTTGTGTAATATCAAATAATGTGTAACAAGAAATTCTATAACTCATACACATATTTATAATGGTAAAAAACCCGAGAATAAATCTCGGGTTTTTATATACTGAACTAAAATTAGTTTGTAAATGTAGCTGTTGCACCGCCAGTTGTTGTATTAGCAACTGAAGCTGCTGTTAATGCTGCGTTAACCGCAGCAACAACATTAGCGCTAGCACCTAATGAATTGTCTACTGCCCATGCACCTGTTGGGTACACTGCGAAAGCCAATGAGTTTGTGCTTGCATCGTTGTACTCATAGATATAAACAGTAGCTAGTTGCTGAACTGTTTGTATAATGAGGTTAACTTGAGTTGTACTGAATGTTGTGCCACTAGCTGCTGAAATTGTGAAATAGTCTAGCTTTGGGCCTTGTGGCTGAACTGATACGTTAGCTGTTACTGCATTAACTGCACCGACTGTATAAGCAGGTGAGTCATAGTTCATTACTGGTTGAAAGTCACCATGTGTACGGGTAAATTGTGCCATTTTAAAAATTCCTTATGTTTGTTGAGACCTACTGTCTCATACAATTATTTATGCCAAATTAAAAAAATACCGATTTTGGTTACGCTCTTCCAGCTAAATTTTGTCTACTGAAACCCATTCTGTCTACAAACTTAAGCCCATTAGAAACGAACCCTTCTTGGGTTTGCGTACCATCTTGAAGATATCCTTTTACAGGGCTAGCTTCAGCGGCGGTGTTTAATTGCTGAACTACATTCATCTTAAGATTGTATATATCTATCCATATAGTAAATGCACCAATCAACCCTTCTTTATTAGCTTCTAAATGTTCATCTATCTTGGCTCGCATCTTATCAGTCATTGGTCTAGAAGAAACAAATTCTATAAATCCTTCTAGTAAATTATTTAAATCTCCCTGAACGATCCGTTTGTTTACATATACAGTAAACAATTGATTAAATGTATTTCTAGCTTGAGGAGCAGTATTCATTAACTGATGAACGGCCTGACCATATTGAGAAATATCCTGTTTAGCTTTGGCTAATAGTTTTTGGTCCATTTTTAAAGTAGGAGTAATAGGCATCTTACTAGGAATAATAGCAACATTACTGTTGTTTTTTAGTTGACCTATTGTGCCATCTAACGGCGCCGCAGCATCAGTGTTTGGTGCTTCAGGTTCTATATACTGATGCACTGCAATGCCAGCAGTTTTACCTGTCATTAATTTACCAGTTTCGCTGTCAACATCTACTGTATATGTTATGCCGTTAGGGTTAGCTTTAAATTTGTATAAACCATTAACGTCTTTCAATGGTTGGCTAAACAACAAGTCACCCCAATAATACCCCTGAGTACCAGCACTTGCTTTTTCTAGCCCAGGCCATATCTCTGCCATTAAATTATGTAGGCCAGACCGGTCTACCTCACGGGCTAAATCATACTCTCTAAATTGCTTAGGACTATAAACTTGTCTGCCTGTGCCGTCTTTTTTATTAAACATATGTTTGTCCATGATACTAAATCTACCTTTAGAATCACGACCAAATATGAGTGCAGGATAACCATCCCACTTAATAGAAACAGTTTTTGGATTTGAAACTGTTTTTACAATAGCATCTACCGCTTTTTGAGCACCTGCAACATCTCCCAAAAATATCAAATCTTCAGGATGATCTAAATGACCTTTATCTTCAGTCAACGGCGGCAGAGATAAAGTCTCTAACTTACTTTTAAGTAAAGCCAAAGACTCAGAAAGATTCATTTTTGACCCCAATACTTTACCGGTTTCTTTTTATTTTCTGTTACTTTTGATGCCCATGAATCACTTGGGGCATTATTAGCCGGCGCCGCAGGAGCTGCTGCAGGACTACTAGCAGGTTGCTGAGTAGGTTGGGGTTGATTAGGTTCTTTAGGTGATGTATCTTGGGCATATGATACAGCATACAAATCATTTGCTAATTTTGTAAGTGCTGCTTTACCCTTGTCTTTACTATAAGTATCTTCTACATTTTTAATTAAACTCTTAATATGATTAACTGAATTAGCATCACCAAAGCTAGTACCAGCCATATACTGTTTGACCCATTTTGTCAAAAATTGAGATATGGTTTCTACCCCTGTTGGTGTGGGTGCTGCTGTTGGTGTGGGTGCTGCTGTAGGTGTGGGTGCTGCTGTAGGTGTGGGTGCTGCTATTGGATCAGCCTCACCTATAATGCTTTCAAAAATTGCATTTAATTTATCATAAGTTGAACTTTCGCTAAACCCTGCTCGGCGCATTTGTGCAATCTGTGCGGGTGTCCTTTTGTCTGCTGCAAAAGTTTTTTTGGTTGGTGGAGGCATATTAGCCACCCTTTTGTCTCTAGCTACATTGTTCTGCATAGACTTTATTTGCATAGCATGTATTGGAGTATTACCAATGGTAGGTCTACTTGGAGGAGCTGTTGTAGGTGCGATAGAAGGTTTAGATGCTGCTGGTGCAGTAGGTGTAACAGGCTGTGCTTCCGGTGCAGCTGGCTGTGTAGCAGGCTGTGTAGCAGGCTGTGCTGCTGGTGTTACATTTGTTGTTATTCTACCACTAGTGATACCTGAATTTAATGTAGCACTTGCACGGCCTAAAAAGTTTTGAAGAAACTTTTCTTTAGCCATTTTATCTTGAATGGACATTGCACCTTCAGGTTTACCGGTTATTCTATTTCCTAACTGCTTTGCAGCAGCCGCGCCGTAATCACCAATCCAATTACTTAAAGCCTCTTCTAACCTACGAACTTCATCATCAATACTACGGCGCTTCATGATTCTTCCTTATGCTTTTAGCAAATCTATTTTGATCTTTTCCCTTTATAGCACTTAAAAGTTTACGCTCCAATACTTCAGAGGTATTCTTATCATAATGTTTATTAATCAATTCAATTAAATTAATTGCACTAGTGATAATATTATGAGCCCTATTTTCTATAACATGTGTCATATCACGGTTACTTCCAATAGATTCTAGTTCTTCCAAAAGGCTACGGGTTTTCTTTTGCATATATAATATATCCTAATACTATTTATGCCCATTTAATAATTATTTCTTTAATCCGTTCAATATGCCCTTTAATCTAGATTCAGCAGTAGTTGCTATAACTCTTTTACTTTCAGGCTCTACTGTAGAATGTACAATGTCATTTACTGTAGATTGTGTTTTAATTTTATTAATAATATCGTTAGGAGTAGGAGCGGGTGGTCTATATGTATTAGCTTCAGGATCGGGGTCGGTAATTCGCAGTGTTTCTACATTAAACTCTAATTCGATTTTTTGACCTACGCCACTACTGCTTCTAGTTTTCATTAATTGCAATTGATATTGACCACGCTCACGCATACTGCGACTTGTAAAAATACCAAATACATTATCTGCTGTATTAATTTTACTAATACCACCACTAATATGACTATGATCAAATTCAATTTCTTCAACCGCACTACGGTTCAATTGACTCGCCGTTACGAACAATACATTTAATTCTTTTGCTAAGTTACGCAATTCTTCTGAGACATACTTGTCCTTAACAAACAAATCTGAAGGACTTACCTTTGCACTAACAGGCATAAGCAAATCCAAATAATCTACACATAAAAAGTCTATTTTAACTCCTGTCTGTATTTGCAATTCTTTACAATATGCTCGCAAATCGTTAACTGTACTTTGTGCAGGCATATATTTGATGCGTAACTTGCCTGCCTTTTTGGCAAGCATTTTGATTTTCATTTCAACATTGTCAATATCTTTAAAGATATCTCGACTACTAGTATCAGTCATCATGCTATCTATACGCATACTACACAGACCTTCACTAAGTTCTAATGTAATATAAGCTCCATTCAACCCTGCTTGAGTCCAATTTACCGCAAGATTTTGCATGAATAAACTTTTACCAGAACCCGATCCCCCGGCGAAAATTTGCAATTCGCCCCTATTAAATCCTCCATAAAGTTTTTGATCCATGCTAGGCCAACCTGTACTATTCTGTCCATTATTACTTTTAAGCTGAGAAAGTCTAGCCCTAGGGTCAGCAAAATAATCTGTACCCATGTCTTTTTGTAAACTAATTTGCACGGCATCTTTAATTAATTTTTCAACTGGACCAAAATCTCCCTTCTCTAACAAGTCAGCACTTTTAAGAATTGCTCTTTCTAGCTCTTGCCTTTTTGTGAATTTTTCAAATTCATCTAAAAACCAGTCATAATGCCCATCATCAAGTTCAGGAATAATATCTACAGATATTCCTGTAGATGCTTTGATTTGCGTAGGATCAGGCATTATATTATATTTTTTACTGTGCTCAACTAAAAAGTCTGCTACAGGTTTTAAATTGCGATCAAAATTACTAGAATTCATTATATTCATAACTCTAGTATATAATTCTGCGTTAGTAACCATCATACGCAAAAACAATAATTGCATATCATTATTATATTCGTTGCTCAAGTTTTCTCCTTTGAATTTCTATTTTGACTCTATTACTAGTAGCACATTGTAAAATACTTAACAATGTAGGTAGTTTACCATATTTTACTACTGCATCATTAACATCTTTTACATCAGAATCCCATTTTGGAATACTAACACTATATCCCAACTCTAAAGCCCTATTACAAGTTTCTAATCCAGTTTTATCACGATCCGGAACAAAAATAATTCGTCTGTTTAATTGGCTTAATAGTTCTACCTGATCATCATTGATTGTGTTATGTGTCAACGCACAACAATTCAAACTCAATGCATCAAAAATACCTTCTACCAATATACAAACTTCATACTCAGGCTTTTGAAAATCAATACCAAATACATAACCCGACTGTTGTTGATTTATATATTTAGGTGTTTTATTATCTAAGAAACGACTAGTGTAACCTACTACTTTATTTTCATAAGTATAGGGAATGATTATTCTATTGCCTTGCCGCCCCTTTGCATTTGGAGTAATTATGAATGGATAATCACTAACATTTATGCCCCTAGATCGTACATAATCAACATATACTTTGTGTGAGGGATTTTTAGTATCAAGTATTTCACCCTCAGGTAAAGTTTCTTCTTTAAATTTAATTTTTTTCTTAGATTTTTTGATCTGTATAAAATCTAATATATCTTTTTTCTGTAGACTTTCTAAGCTCCAACGCTGTATTTGAGACTCATCTATACCACACCATTGTAAGAAATTTTTTGTATTTTTTGTAATACTTTTTCCTAAAGTGAACCCGCACTTGAACCCACAATTAAAGCAATGCATACTCCAGTTTGGTCCATCGATTCGTAGACCAGCACGACCTCTTTTATCTGCTTTGTGTCCACGGTGATGACAACACACAGCATTGAATCCATGCCAACCGCTTTGTGTTAGTTTTTTCTTACCCGGAACTATAGTTAGTATTTCAAACATATTATGATTATAGCATAATATGCAGTAAAATACAATAACTAGGTTACCTTGCCAATATGTTAGTTATTGCACCGGTATTGCTAACAAATTGCATACGGATATATGGATGAAATCCGCGAATGGTATAACCAAAAGTATCAGATACATTACTATAAGTTGAAGTAGTTATGGGGTACCAATCAGCATCTACAATAGTAGAACCTTCTATAGTAACATCTCCATTGAATTGATAGTAATGGGCCTGAATGGTAAGTATTGGATTAGAATCGGTGTTGATTACGCTACTATAGTATGTATTAGCATTTGGTAATGCATTTTGTATGCTATTGTTAGAATCAATGTTTGGAAAAGGCTGTCCTGTAGGAATAGTAATATTTGAACTTGGTACAAATGATGGCAAAACGCTATTAACGATATTCATATCACCACGAGCTCCTGCATTTTGATCAACAAACACAGGAAAATTAAATTCACCTACTGGTATTTCTAATGAATAGTGAGCCTGTTGTGCAGGAATATCTTCTACTTCTGCTGCATTTAATATTAATGCTGCAATACCAGTAGCCGGTAGTTGAAGTGTTAATGCCTTTCTAAGTAACACTTCAGTGCCATTATAATTAATAATTCTACAGGAAATTTCTTTACCTGTAATATCTACCGGCTTTTGCTCCTGATTTAAGAATTGAAATTGTATTTGATTATCAACTCCCTTATTTAAAGTTAATGGCTTAGAATATACAGGCATATATCTCCTCGGTGAAGTGCCGGTTAAAAGTACAACAATTTGACGCTGAGTATAAAGAAATACAGCAGTTGAGTACACAATTTAGCTCCCTTTGTGTATTTAGTCCCAAAATATTAAATTATTATATAATTGGTTGCCCGATTAAATAGAATGTATTGTAAAAATAATAATGATTCAAAATGAATTTTTTAAAAAACTTAGCGAAACACATCCGTTTATAACGGTATGTTCCTATGCCAATCAGGATTATGTAGGAATAATTCAGAATAAAGATGATAGCATTACTACTATATATGATTATGGATCAATAATAGATAGTAATGTTAGAACTAGATTTTTAGAATTAGGGGATACATGGTGGTGGGAATCAAATAGATTGATTCCCATTAATTTATTCTTAAAAGAAGAATGGCTGCCTTTTAAACCTTATTTGAGGACCTTTACTAACAAAAGTTTAATAATATTGCACGGACCAGTATGCAGCATGAATGAATTACACAAGCGTAGAAGTAAGCGCAGAAGTATCACTCTTGTCAAAAGAATGCCTTGATTCTTCTAACAAGTTCATATGAACTCCAACTAGAGTAGCATAAGAAATTGCATGTGCTTTTTTAAACTGATATCCATCATCGGCTTTATCCCATACTGTTTTACTTATTTCTGACCAAAATTTACCAATTAAATGTTTTTTGGCAGGACGAATCAATGCTAAAAACATTGCTAGTCTAGGAATACTATTAACAGGCTCAGGCATTTTCTGCAATGATTGATAATGATTTCCTAGATGAATCAATTTTTCCACAAACTCTTTATTTTTTAAGTTATCCCAATTTGGATTACGCATTAATTCAACTAAATGTAGTTCATCCTTGACTTGATTATATACATGAACATTCAACAAATCTAACTTAAAATACCCGCGCTGTTCAGCATCTGAATAGTCAATAGCTGCCATATCATTAACAGGGTCATATGGAATTTGAGTGACATGTATACCTGTAGCATGTTTACGCTGTGGTTTAACTTTACGCATTGCGGCGGGGATATACTTAATATGTTGGAGAATCTTTTCTCTATCCCCAAAATCAATATCAACATCCGATTGAATTTTCATTGATTGCTTTTCCAAATATTGTCAATATTTCTTACATCCTCAATTATATCATTGTCTAGATAATGAAGCAATAGAGCAGGTCTTGATTTGGGTAATGGATTAGGCATACTACTGTGTAAAACTCTACAATTATAAAATAGTACCGTGCCTTTTGGCATATTAGGTTGTATACTATGCTCTAAGAAAAAATCATTATATAATCCTTCGTAGCACAAATTAATATTAAAATCTTTTAATTGACTTTGAGGGACTAACCCTGTACTAGCAGAATTTTTATCGATATCGGTTAATGAAATAATACATTGTATTCCCAATAGTCTTTTATCGTAATTGTATTTTTTAAATCTATGAGGTGTATCAATATGCGGGTTTAACCAAATACTTTCTTTTTCAATTACGACAATATCGCTAGAATAAAATTCCGCATTAGGTAAATAATTTTTAATTAATGGATTTAATAGTTTTTCTATTTCTAAAACTTCGGGCCAATTAATAACAGTTTGTGACCACCAAACCGCTATGTCAGGTAAGTTTTTAATATCTTCTTTTTCAGCATATTGCATCGTGCTACTAGACGCACGAACTGGTGAAATTTCATCTAACCTATTAACTACATTGTCAATTAATTCTTCTGAAATAAAATTTTTAGCTAAAATATAGCCGCTACCATCTATTAATTCATTATGCATACTAAGTAAACTTTAATAAAAACATGACATATTTTTTTTCATCCACTACTTCGTAACCATCAGTAATTTTTCCACCCATTAGGTGCATTTTAATGCCATATACATTTGTTATATATTCTTCAAATTCATATGCGTCAAAATTTGTTTTATCAGCAAGATATTCTGCCCTGATTTTTTTAAGTGCGTTCCAATAATTCCAACGATTATTTCTACGGTCTATTTCAGGATCGTCATCATCATAATCTTTAAAGGATTTAATTATTGTCATAAAATTAACTCCATTTCAACATAAACCAAGTAACATCACTTTCATTTTCAAAATGCCAAGTATACGAATCAAATTGATGTGGACCTCCCCAAAAAGTACACCAAGTGCCATTTCTATTCTTAATAGCGTCCCACCTAGGTCCAAATTGTTCAGTACACCATTGAGTAGCTTCCCAATGATTTGCCTTTTTAGTCAAAACCAAATGCCAATCTAATGTTGGTGATCCTCTCATGATGAAAATTTACTACTCGATAATCTAATTAAAAACAAACTAATAGACAGTACCAAAGTAGCTCCAGCTAATATTAATACATTCATCATTTGTTCATGACCAATGGCTATTAAATCTACCATGTGTCTTGTTAGTGCTGTAATAGCAATATATATCAGAAAACGCACTGGCATGTGATTAGTTTTAAAATAGATACCAACCATAGCACCAATTTCTAAATAAATGAACAACAATAATAGATCATTTATATTAGCCCGATTTTGAGTAAACATCTCTAAAAAGCTAGTACCGGCGCTCCATACAGTAGCAGTACCAATACCGAATAATGCTAGTCTATGAAATATGCCTACTAAGACATTTCCTATATTATCTACACGGTCTAATTGTTTTTCCATTTTATCCCCATCTTAACATAAACCAATTAGTATGGCTAGGTTCACGAAATGTCAACACCATACCTTCTCTAGGATGATAGCCTAATGTTTGCCAACACCATTCATCCATATCTTCAGTGGTATCTCCATCAAAAAATTCATAGTCTCTTATGATGACTACTAGGCTGTCGGCTTGATTGGCTTTTAATAGTTTCATCCCCATCTCAATATAAACCAATTACATAGAAGTTTAATTAATTCATCCATAATTCGTACATTGTAATAAGTTTACTAGACCAAATAGTTATTTGAACATGTTTAGTTCCAGCCATAAAATCCCAGCCGTCACCACGCTGTCCAAAATTTCTACGACACCATTGAATAATTTCTTTATGTTTGTCTTTAACGACAAATGTAATTCCTGTATGGTCTCGTGGATTTTTGTATTCTATCATGTCAACACATTCAATGATAGGTGATAAGTGATTAAATTCGTTCATCCCCATCTCAATATAAACCAACTTGCTAGTTTAGCATCTTTAAAAGTAAATTCACATTTTTTTGGAACTTCGCCTGTCATATAATCCCAAGTATTGTGAAAATACCTAAACTCATAATGCTCATTAGCAACCAATCCATGTGATTTTAATTCACCAAGTATTAAACTAATTTCATTACTGGTTTTATTGTATACTGTAACAGTGTTCATGACCAACGCAAAACAAACATTAAGTAGTCCCGCTCATATCGAAATTTAAAATTGAATGTGTCATTGGTTATCATCCATCTAGCATGTCTTTCACACTTTTCAATGTGATTGTAAACCCAATCTATAATTGATTCAATATATTTAAGTTCTTGCGGGACTGAGGTGTGTAATGGTAATTTACATTCATACCAACCTGGTTTACATTCTTCCCATTGTTTTAATGATTCAATGTTATAATAGTGCAAGATTAATCAAAAGGTTTTTGTAAGTTTGAATCCTACAGCCATGTCATTTTGACCCAGTTGACCACGATAATTCTGCCGAGCCTCTACAAATGCCATAGTGTTAAACTCCTTAGAGTTTTGAAACTTATGATAAACACCTGTTCTAAGTTCATGTACATCTGCGGCTAGGTTAACACTACTATTCTGAATGATATTGAATGAACTATCCAATCCAACAGGGGCGACCAAATCAGCATTAGCACGGTAGACACTAACAGGTTGATATACCATAACACCAACAGTGTTGTTGATATTTAGTTTTTGCTCAAGACCTGCGGTCCATGCGTAACTTAGGACACTTCCGATTTTCTGAATGTTTTCACTGTGCGAGTTGGTCTTTGTGATACCATGGATAAAATTAGCATACAGGTTAGTACCAGTGTCAAATGCTTTGTTCATCTCAACACCAGCAAACTGTGTAGTGCTGTTATTGTTTTTACCATCACCTACAAAACTACCTACACTATTACCCAACCAGGTGTTAGTTTCGTTAAAGAATCCACCTGAAAACTTAACACTAGTATCACCAAATTGTTTAGTGTAAGCCAGTTCCAACATCATAGGTGATGTTTCTAAAAAGTTTGTGGTGTCACGGTAAATGCTCATCTCATATGAGCCTACTTGTACATTGGTTCGGTCATAGTATGTATTGAACAATGTATAAGGGTTGTGTGACTCATAGGGCATCATTGCCTGATGAGGATTGAAAGGATCGTCTTTCTTGTGTGCGGTAAACGATTTTCCATTGAGATAGAAATCACGCTCAAAACTATCCACTACCATGATGCCACTTAGTTTACCTGTGCTAGCACTACCAGTCGCCGTATAGACAAGTGGTCGTGCGCTAGCAAGAGTAGTGCCAGCCAATCGACCTGTAGTTGGAATACCAACTGAACCAACTGGGCTAGTTGCTTTATCAAGATCCATTAGACCTTGACCCATAGTGTATAGACTGTAGCCAGGCAGATTCTTGTTAGCAGTAACAAGCAACAACCTTACAATGTTAGCACCTGTCATCTGTGGCCACATCTGATGAATTAGTGCGGCGCCACCTGAAACAGCGGGTGCTGCCATAGATGTACCGGACATTGTAACCAATCCAGTTGGATTGATAGGAGTCTTAAGTCCAGTGCTAATAATGCTAGTACCGGGAGCCATTAGAAAAAAGTCATATGCCTTGTACTTATCTTGGCAAACTGAATTCACCATAACTTGGCATAGATGCGCCGCGCCATTGGTTGATGGCCCAACTGTTTTGTTGGTAACACTGTTCCAATTGCCTGCAATAATCATTCGACCACCCAACAACAAATTACCATTTGCGTCAGTAGCAGTAGCCAATTGAGTAATACTATTAGACCATGCTGTAGCCTCATTACCTGCGGCTACAACCATTACCATTTCACCTTTAGTAGCACTAGCCCATACCTTAGCATCAAAGTCATAGGGCAATTTGCCAGTGTTAGTATAAGATGTTTTATAGATACCCGGGGCAATCAATACAGGGGTAATTGTGTTACGGCTAATAGGGAATGTAACGCTCATATTAGCAACATCAGCGCCTAAAGTTGCTGCCCAATTAGCGGCAGTAAGAACTGTTGATGTGTTCATAGCACCATTATCAGTAATTTTGCCAATAATCAAACTAGCATCATACGCAACACCTTGAACACCTACACCATTTTTTGCTGCTGCTGCAATGCCAGCAACATGAGTACCATGACCAACGCGGTCAACTATAGTTTTACTATTAGTAAAATCTTTAATAGCTAGGATTTTATTTTTAAACTCATCATTACTAGTATCGATACCGGTATCTAAAATAGCAATTACACTACCTTTACCTGTATATCCACGTGCATATGCTCCACTGGCATTAATTAAAGGTAAAGTACGACTAAGAGAATATTCTGTAGTGGTTTGGGAGTAGGATAAACTAGAACAAGCCAGTGCTACACTTGCAACCAACATTTTAAATTTCATATAACACCCTTAATGAAAAATTATTCCCAACGAAGCGAAAAGTAAATTGCGTCTTGACTATCAACAAACAAAAAATCCATATAGTCTTGAGTTAGTGATGTTACATATTTAGATCCCGGTGTACCATAATTTTCAAGTGCCCAAATACAAACTTCATCCCAATCTGATAATTCCATATTCTTACGCCAAGGAATGCGGACCTTGAATTTATAATCCGATTGCAATAAGTAATTCCTTAACATCATTGACTACTTTTGGGTCGCGCCTGAATCTTAAAGTCCACTGCTCGGGACTTATGTAATCAATGATAAGTTTAACATGGTCTGGATTTATTGTATCTAGAAAATGGACACCTGACGCACTTTGGTACAATAACCATGGGCTAATTTTCCCTTTTGTGACGGCATAGCAAATTTTATTTTTATTGCCATATCTTAAATAATCTTTATGTTGGATTCTTTCTATCTCGGCAAATTGCATAGTAGTTTCTACACTTCTATGAATAGCATCAAATGGATCTTCACTACGCAAGTATTCTATTAAAAATTTGGTATATACTACGTCAGAACACCATTCATCAATTTTAATTTGATCTTTTAATAACCAATCTAAGTATCTACTTACATTGATAGCATTAATGTCGGTACAATATAAACCAAATTTTGAAAAAGCTGTATAATAAGGATTACGGATAAATTCTTCGTAGGTTTTATATTTTTTAGATGCACTATTTTTCTTATAGAATTCTATCCAAGCTTGAAAACCTATTCTATTACTTTGTTTATCTTTTTCTAACCATCGATGTTTATATTCACATATATGTTTTAATACCGTGGTTTCACGAATAAACTCTCGTTTGCAAAATTCGCAACTAAATTTAGGTTTAGTCGTTTCCTCTGTCTTTTTCATACTGCTCAATATCCATGTCTGTTATTAATTGATTTAATACCTCTATATCTTCTATTTTATAGTTAGGATATAGTTGACTAAGATATATTTTTCTTTTTTGATTGACCACAAAATCAGTAGCTAATTCTTGTAAAGTGTCTTTATTTAATTTAGGATATATTTTTGCATAGTAGTCGTTAATATCTTTAACTTTAGCCGCTATTTTTAATTTACTAATACTAGGACTAATATTGGGAATCCATTGATGAAACTGTTTACCAAGACTCGGACTAGCAGCACAAAGCATTAGCCATTGTAATTTGGGATGTTTTTGCACATTTTCATTAAACATATATTTGTTGGCATAGTAATCAGTACTACTAACATAATAATTTTGTAAATCTTTATTACCCTTAACCGCACTCATCCACATCAACAACATATAAGGAACAAATTTCTTTTGTTGTTCCTGAGTAAGCCTATCATAGTATCCATAGTCTTTTTTATCTAATGCAGCCAAAGCATTAAACAAATCAAAGTCATGGTTTTCAAATTTTTCGTCAATTGGAACTACAGATTTTTTCATTAGAATGATTGATTGTAATCTACTATTTCACAATTTCTACTAACTTCTTTTACAAAAAAAACACATCTGGGTTTATGCCCATCTTCAATAGGTACACAAAGAAACTGTCCGTTTTTTAATCTAGGAGCATACCAAGTTACATCATGATATACATCTATAATTTCAATTGGTTGAAATGATGGTCTAAATGAACTTAATGGATTAA
>Ga0209499_1000116_pt1 | contig 55880 bp, 52 predicted proteins | sample C_130208_EF_Meta_FD_187306 | JGI IMG/M metagenome (GOLD analysis project Ga0209499, IMG submission 187306) | Freshwater microbial communities from Lake Croche, Canada to study carbon cycling - C_130208_EF_MetaG (SPAdes) (version 2) | ecosystem: Environmental > Aquatic > Freshwater > Lake...
ACGATACAACCCATGCATGGAAGTAGTTTGCTGATTTGTAAATCCATTGTTATCAACACTAATTGAAAAAGTATACATATCTATACGACTATCTGTATACCCACCTAATAGACCATACTTGCCGTATGGCGTTGACATGCAGGCTGTCAATAATAAGAAAATAAGTGCACAATTTAATTTTTTCATTTTATAAATCTACTAATTTTTATTTGATTGTAGCAGCAACTATCGACTATCAGTAGTAACAATACTTCCAATCTTGCGAGTAATGCTAATAAGATTGAGAGGTACTTTATGATGTTCATTTTTGTTAAGCCTTAATTATTGGTGCTTTCAAAGTCATGCCTAATTGTTTAAGTGATATATTTGAAACGATCTCGCCAGTGTAGTTATATAAGACCTCTGATCCTTCTTCCTTATATTTCAACTCAATACCACGTGTCTCTAGTCTAGTACCAAACCACAAGCAATTCACAATTGCTATACTCCAACCTGCTACGATAGTTTTATTTTCAGCAGTCTTTTCTTCGTCCAACCAAAATACTCCTCTAAACTCTGCATTTCTGAACGTTCCTTTTGCAATCTTTAGCGCAGTTATATTTAACGCTTCCACTGACTCTGATGGTTTGGCATATATTGATGTATGTGGTGTCGAAGCATCTGCAAATGGCGCTTTGTAATAGAAATCCATATCCCCTCCAATTATCAGTGTTTGTTATTCAATTTATTCAAGTGTACGACCTAAGTAAGTCTACTCACACAATCATTGCCAATAATACAATTAGCTTACTTACCCATCATACTCTCATTGATACATGTAGGCTGAATACGAAGAGTCGTGTCAAAACGACATATTAGGCTGGAAATCTCCCCTCTGCCGTTCCATCTATTATCACTTGTGCTTGCTTAATGTAGCGACTAACTGAGGCAGCCAATATATTACGACGCTCAATCTCTGTTCTCTCGTCCATCACCTTTTGCGACACACCATCTGCTTTGGCTATACGCAGCTTTTCACCCAACTTCCACATTGTTAATCCAACCTGTTAATACTTACTTTGTATTCCAAATACTCAAAATCAACAACTGTCTGATTTGTAAAGTCAGCCTTTATTGGCAATCTACCCAAAGTGACACTCTTTTTCTTTGGGTCTATTAGCACTGTAAAAGCATATGGATCTGCATTGCAATTCTTTAGATAAGCATCACATTTATTATTTGCGTTGCAACTTAATACGGTTTCTGCTATTGAATTCAATGATGTCATAATGATTAATCCAAATATGCAATTTTTAATCATTTTTAATTTTTGTATCTTTAATTTGATTTAATGTATTACTTATTAACTATTTAATATTAGCCGTACTGCGAAAATGTGGTTGTATTGATTCATTGGTATAACATCTTGCACCACCAGTACCAATTGGTACAAATCTTTCTATTAATCCATTTTTTATATAAAAAATATTATTACAAGCTGCTACTCTTTGTACGCACGATACAAATTGGTTATATGTAGAAAAACTCAGCTTGGGCTCAAATACACTTCCACCTCCAGTACACCCACTAATATTTGCACTATTGATGTAATTCCATATTTCTTTTCCATCTGAAGTTTGAGTTTTTACTACTGGTAAAGTTATAAATATTGGATGTGTTTCTAACGCTATTGTTGGCTGACCAACCCATGCATCTACATCTTCTTTTCTTACGCTCAGACAGCCTATTAACAAAAAAGCTATAAGTAATGAAATTATTATTTTTGTAATCATTTTACCAATCCTTTTATCAGTCCCTCTGATCCACCAGCACACGCTGCTTACGCTTCCTTCTGCTTTGTATCATGTCTATGTTGTGCTCACCCTTCAGTTTGCTGGCATAGAACCTATCTATCATTTCTGGTGACGTTCGTGCATTACGTGACAACGTGATCAAATCCATTCCCTCACCATAAGTCAGCCTAAACATGATACACGTATGACGCAAGCTGTATAGGCTACGATCTTCATCTGTGACGCTACGTCTCATGTCCAATACATGCATCAGCACATCAAACTGACGCTGTAGCTCTTTCAACGCCCTATCCCGTTCTGTGATGTGTGGCATGAATAAGTAGGCATTTGGGTCTACTGTGCTTTTCGTCTCGCCCAATTGCATCAACATTCGCTTATACACTACCACTGCTTGCTCCATCGTCACTATTGGATCTTTGTGCTTCTTGCTCTCCATTAGCTTTAGTCTTAAATAGGTGTTCTCAGCTGTGACGATCTCTACATGCTTGTGCTGCAAGAACTTGATATCTGTGGGACGTATGAAGCTATTGACCATAAACACGATAAGCTGGTACAGATCATTGGTCATGTGCACACGCCTAATCAATCGCCCACTGCTTATGCGACCTTTGACTGCGTATTGCGTGACCTCCACACCAGCCTTGTTTGTTACTTTGCGTATCTCAACGACTTTGCCCACCATCGCCCTTGCCCTACTCCACAAGCTTCTGTATTCAGCCACTGTGAAGTAACCACGTGGGTTGTCCCTACTGCTGATGCGTGGGAATTCTGGTATTTGGACGATCAGCTTGTTTCGCAGTCCATACACCATCACGCTTCGCACTAGCTTCACGTATGATCTTATGGTGCTCAAGCTCAATTTAGGGTCTTGCTTGCTCAGCTGATGCACATAAGTCTGCAACATGCCGTAGTCTATTGTGGCAACTTCTTTCATGCCAAAGAATGGCAGCACTGAACTGTTCAACCTATAGCTTGCGTTTTTAGCTGTGATTATTGTCAGCTCACCCCTTGCCACCCTACTCAACAAGTCATTGACATAGGCTTGTGCACAGCCTTCAAAGCTGCTTTTGCTGCTCAGCGCCAATCCTTGTCTGCGCTTGATAATCAGCTCTTCGTAGAAGGCTTTAGCGAATTTGAAAGCCAGTGCTTTGTCTGTAGTCTTAGTGCTACGTCTGACTACTTTGCCATCTTCGTAATATCGCACCCACCAATAAGGTGAAGCTTCTAATTGGTAGATAGACAGCTTTTGTGGATACTGAGGCACTGCTGTGATGGTACCTTCGATTGGTGTTGTGCGATGCAGTGGGGCAGAGCTCAGTGTTGTTGTTTTCTTTTTCATCAGCATAGCTTACTACCTCTTTTAGCTACTAACGAGCTTAATCTTTTTTTCGATACAGATTAATTTACATACTTTGCTTTGGAATTTATTTTAAACAGCACCATTTAATAAGCATATATTTAGTAAGACTTAAAAATGTGCTGAAAAATTTATAAGTGCAAATGTACAGTTTTTTAAAAATGCCATGCAAAGGACTTAAGTTATTTTTAACAAATAAAAATTGTCATAATATTTTGTTATCATATGAGAAATTTAAAAGGTTAGTAAATTATGAGTTTAGGTCTAAAAATTGTTTTAATTGTGGGTAGTGCTCCAGACTCTACAAGAATTAAGTATTGGGACCTTGCGAATTTTGCAAGCTGCGTTGTTATTAATAATGCTTGGAGACTTACCAAAAAGTGGGACTATCTTATTTTTCCAGAAGACTTTCCCATATCGAATTTACCCTCATATCCAACTGATGTTGAGAACAAATTTATTACTGCATGTGAATTTGTGCCAGAGCAAAATAAATTTGGTGGGTTTGTGTATGGTGGTGGCACAATGGCTTTTACTGCTGGATATTGGGCATTAGGCTCACTTAAACCAGATGTGATTGCCTATTTAGGTTGCGATATGATCTACAACAATGAAGAGGGTAAGTCTACTCACTTTTATGGTAATGGAAATGCTGATCCGTTGCGACAGGATATTACATTGCAATCTTTAGAAGCAAAGTCTGTTCGCCTTTTAGCACATGCAAAATCGCATAACTGCTCTATTATCAATCTATCTAACCTTGCAAGTTCGCGTTTACTTTTCCCGCGAGTTTCCTATTCTCAAATATTTTCTAAAGAATTTAGCAAAGCTGCACTGCAAAATTTGATTAAAGAGCTAGACTCTCAAAAAATCAACATTGCACTACAGGCAGAAAAAAGCTTGTCTTACATGGTCCCATCAGGACGTTATTGGGAATCTATTGATCAATTTGACAAAGATAGTCTTAAACAAATTGATTCGTACTGGCTTGAATCTGCAGCTTAATTTGCTAAAAATATAATTAACATTTTTTCTTATTAACAGCTATTTCTTCAATCTCACAGCATTTTTTATATATATCTTCTGACGGTGTCTAAAGCATTTTATCTTCAGTCTTAGTGCTTCGTCTCACCATTTTGGCGTCTGCGTAATATCGCGCCCACCATTAAAGTGAAGCCTCTAATTGGTAGATAGACAGCTTCTGTGGATGCTGAGGCACAGCAGTGATGGTATCTGCGATAGATGTAGTGCGATGAAGTGAGGCAGAGGTCAGTGTTGTTGTTTTCTTTTTCATCAGCATAGCTTACTACCTCTTTTAGTAGCACACGATCAGCATTTTCATAGCGAGCATTTCTATGCTCTGATTTGTTGGCGAATATGGGAGGAAAGAGTGGCGCTAACTGAGTAAACACTTGTGAAAAAGTAGTATAGTTTTTACTATACTACTAATTTTTTTGAAAAGTCTCGCAACCTGCTGATTATTAATTAAAATTTGGCGCGCCCGAGACGATTCGAACGTCCGACCCCTGCCTTCGGAGGGCAGTACTCTATCCAGCTGAGCTACGGGCGCGTGGGAGGACGTTGATTCTATCACGCACACTGACTGACTTTGGGTTTTAAGCACAGCGCTGATTGTGTTAGTCTTGCAAGCGCCATGCTGGCCCACCCTCCCGATCATCATCCGTTTTCTGCTCAGGCGCTGCCTGATGCTGAGCTATTGCTCACGAATTTAATTGAGCAAATCCGTCCGCATGTCACACCAGAGACTGGCATTGTTGGAATTCACACCGGTGGGGTATGGCTTGCCGAGCGCATTCACGCCGCCTTGGGGATTATTTCCCCACTAGGCACCCTTGATGTATCTTTTTATCGCGACGATTTCACCAAAACCGGCATGCGCCGCCACGTGAAAAGCTCTGATGTGCCGTTTGCCGTAGATGGTGCCCGGATGTTAATTGTCGATGATGTTTTATTTACTGGGCGCACAATCCGTGCCGCCTTGAACGAATTATTCGACTATGGGCGGCCCGCTTGTATCGAATTAGCCGCGCTCATCGACCGTGGCGGCCGCGAGTTGCCCATTGCTGCACGGTTTGTGGGGCAAACGCTGGACGTTCCACCGACCATGAGCATTGAATTAACCCGCAACACCGCAGGCACTTTGGCACTGCAATTGAGTACAAACTAACTATGTGGCTTGACCCTTCCAATCCTCAGCTCAATACCAACGGCGAATTACATCACTTATTGTCTCTTGAGGGCTTGCCCGCAGAGGTCTTACGTCAGATCTTAGATACCGCCGTGTCATTTGCCGGCGTGACCCAACGTGAGGTCAAAAAAGTGCCGCTACTACGGGGCAAAGCTGTATTTAATTTATTCTTCGAACCCTCGACCCGCACCCGCACTACCTTTGAAATTGCCGCTAAGCGCTTATCTGCTGACGTGATTAACTTAGCGATTAATGTGTCCTCTCAAAGCAAGGGCGAGTCGGTACTCGATACCGTTGCCAACTTAGCCGCCATGCAGGCGGACATGTTTGTGGTGCGCCATGCGGCCAGCGGTGCGCCGCACTTAATCGCCCGCCATGTGGCACAAGATATTCATGTAATTAATGCCGGCGATGGTCGCCACTCGCATCCCACCCAGGGCTTGCTCGATATGTTCACCATTCGCCATTACAAGGGCGACTTTAATCAGCTCCGAGTGGCGATTGTCGGTGATATTTTGCATTCGCGAGTAGCACGCTCACAAATTCACGCCCTTACCACCTTGGGGTGCCCCGAGATTCGAGTCATCGGCCCTAAAACGCTGTTGCCCGCCCAAGTAAATCGCCTTGGCGTGCACGTCTATCCCGATATGCATCAAGGGCTTAAAGATGTAGATGTGGTGATGATGCTACGCCTACAAAACGAACGCATGAATGGCGCCCTATTGCCATCTGCACAGGAGTTCTACAAAAACTACGGTCTCACCGACGACAAACTGGCGCTGGCCAAACCGGACGCCATCGTATTGCATCCGGGGCCGATGAACCGTGGCGTGGAGATCGACTCCAGTGTCGCCGACGGCAAACAATCGGTGATCTTGCCGCAGGTCACTTTCGGCATTGCGGTGCGCATGGCGGTCATGAGCATTTTAGCGGGCAACTCCTGATGCGCCAATTTTTATCATTATTTATCAGAGACTTACCCATCTCACGCTCATGAAGATTCATCTTAAAAACGGCCACCTAATCGACCCCCTCAACGGCATCAACGCCTTGCGCGATGTGTTTATTGCTGCTGGCAAAATTGTCGCCATTGGCGAGGCGCCCACTGATTTTCATGCGAATCGTACTGTGGATGTCAGTGGTCGTATCATCTGCCCGGGCTTGGTCGACCTAGCAGTACGTTTACGTGAGCCTGGCTATGAATACTTAGCAACACTCGAGTCCGAAATGCAAGCCGCTATTGCTGGTGGCGTCACCAGCCTTGCTTGCCCACCGGACACCGACCCGCCGCTGGATGAGCCCGGCTTGGTTGAAATGTTGAAGTATCGCGCCAAAAATCTCCATCAATGTCATGTCTACCCAATTGGCGCGCTCACCGTTGGCCTCAAGGGCTCGCGCTTAACCGAAATGGCTGAGTTGCACGATGCTGGATGCGTCGCATTTGCCCAGGCTGAAGCGCCTTTTGCCGATACCCAAGTATTGCGTCACGCCTTGCAATATGCTTCCACCTTTGATTTTCCGGTGTGGCTACGGCCGCAAGATCCCGCACTGGCACGCCACGGCGTAGCCCATGATGGCGAAGTAGCCACCCGCTTGGGCTTGCCTGCAATCCCAGTCACCGCCGAGACTGTTGCACTATCGACGATTTTAATCATTGCCCAAGAGACTGGGGCGCGCATTCACATCGCCCGCCTGTCCTCTGCCGAAGGCGTTGCCATGGTGCGCGAGGCTAAAGCCCGCGGCCTACCTATTACCTGCGATATTGGCATCCATCACGCCCATCTCTCGGAAATGGATATCGGTTATTTCGATCCGAACTGCCATCTCAGGCCGCCCTTACGCTCTAGTCGCGACCGTGATGCGCTACGCGCTGGCGTGATCGACGGCACCATTGATGCCATCTGTTCCGACCATACCCCAGTCGATGAGGATGCCAAACAGCTCCCCTTTAGCGAGGCCGAGCCGGGTGCCACTGGGGTAGAGTTACTTCTACCCTTAACTCTGAAGTGGGCGGCGGAATCGAAATTAGATTTGGTTTCAGCGCTCGCCAAAATCACCAGCCTACCAGCGGCGATCTTGGGCATAGCTGCCGGACACCTCAGCGTCGGTGCGACAGCCGATATCTGCGTCTTTGACCCCGAACGGCTATGGCAGGTCAGTGCGCAAACCCTCAAAAGCCAAGGTAAAAATACCCCCTACTCGGGCTTCGAGCTTCGCGGTCGCGTAACGCACACCCTGGTCAATGGCAACATTGCTTTTGAAGAAATAGTTTAATTATTTCAGGTAGTTACATCCACATCCACTCTTAATAGCCAGCTACTGAGCAGGCGCCATCTTAGGCCCCGCTCCCATCCCCTGCACCACCCTTCTGACCCAAGGTCCTTGCCATGGAAACAACCGCAATGAACACCTCAATCATTTCTGAATTAAACCCCTTATTGAATCCGCTTCTTGATTTCTCTGGGCTACCTCGTTTTAACGATATCAAGCCTGCCCACGTCGGCCCTGCTATTACGGAATTGTTAGCCACTGGTCGCGCTGTCATTGCACAAGTTGCCGCCCAAACTGATGCCCCCACTTGGGCGGGGTTTTTCGCGCCCTTAGCCGACACCCACGAACACCTTCAACGCGCCTGGGGCCAAGTTGGCCACCTCAACGCCGTTTGCAACAGCCCCGAATTACGCGAAGTCTATAACACCACCCTGCCGCTGGTCACGCAATACTACACAGAGCTTGGTCAACACGCCGGTCTCTACCGCCAGTTTAAAGCGTTGCGCGATAGCCCCTCTTTTTCTACGCTCAGCCGCGCCCAACAAAAAGTGATCAACAACGAAATTCGTGATTTCAAATTAGGTGGCGCCGAACTCTCTAGCGCTGACCAAAGCCGATTTACAGCCATTCGCGAGCGTTTATCGAGTATCACATCACGCTTTAGCGACAATTTGCTGGACGCCACCAACGCTTGGACCTATACCACCACCGACCCCGCAGAGGTCGCTGGCCTACCTGAAGACGCACTAGCCGCCGCACAAGCCACAGCAGCGGCCGATCACGCCACCCCCAATGGTTGGACCTTTACCTTGCACGCACCGTCATACATGCCGGTATTGCAATATGCCGACCATCGACCTTTACGCGAGCGCCTCTACCGTGCCCATGTCACACGCGCAGCCGAGTTTGGCGATGCCAAGCTCGATAACACCCCGCTTATCCGTGAAATTGTGCAGCTTCGCCAAGAGCTGGCAACGCTACTCGGCTTTGCCAGCTATGCCGCTTACTCTCTCGAAGCCAAAATGGCCGACACTCCCGGCCAAGTTCTTGATTTTTTGAGGGATTTAGCCAGGCGCGCACAACCTTATGCGCGCCAAGATTTGGCCGAACTACAAGCATTTGCCCACGACACCCTAGGCATGACCGAGTTAGCAGCTTGGGATTACCCCTATATTTCAGAAAAGCTGCGCGTCGCTCGCTACGATTTTTCTGAAAATGCAGTAAAGCAATACTTCCCAGAAAGCACTGTGCTACCTGGCATGTTTCAGCTCATCCATAACCTGTATGGCTTAACGGTAGTGGCAACACCCGCACCAGCGTGGCACGCTGACGTACGCTTCTACTCCATTCTAGATCGTGACCAGCGCTGTATCGGCCAGTTTTATCTTGATCTGTATGCCCGCTCCACCAAACGTGGCGGCGCGTGGATGGATGATGCCATCACACGACGGCGCACCAGCCAAGGCATTCAAACCCCTGTGGCCTATCTCAACTGTAATTTTGCACCCCCCGTAGGCGACAAACCTGCAGTATTCTCGCACGATGAAGTCATTACTTTGTTTCATGAGTTTGGCCATGGTCTGCATCATCTGCTTACTCAAATCGAAGAGCTCGGTGTGTCTGGGATCAACGGTGTAGAGTGGGATGCGGTAGAGTTACCCAGTCAATTTATGGAAAACTTCTGCTGGGAGTGGGCGGTAGTTGAACCCATGACCCGCCATGTCGAGACTGGCTTACCATTGCCACGCGCGCTATTCGATAAAATGCTTGCCGCCAAGAATTTCCAGAGCGGCATGCAAACAGTCCGCCAAATTGAATTCTCACTATTCGATTTACACTTGCATGACGACTTTGATCCCAACGCCGACCAAACTGCATTGCAACTGCTAGACAGCATTCGGCGTGAGGTCGCAGTGATTATCCCCCCAGACTACAACCGCTTCCCCAATAATTTCTCGCATATCTTTGCCGGTGGCTATGCGGCCGGTTACTACAGTTATAAATGGGCAGAAGTGCTATCTGCCGATGCTTATAGCTTGTTTGAAGAACATGGCATTCTCGATCAACCAACCGGGCAACGCTTCTGGCAAGAAATCTTAGCAGTCGGCGGTAGCCGCCCAGCACTCGAGTCATTTATTGCGTTCCGCGGTCGCCCGCCCAACAGTGATGCATTGCTACGCCACAACGGCATGACCGCACGGGCTGCGTAACGAAAACAACACCATAGATTACGATAATCGCACGAAGACTCTCGCATGAAATTAGCTACTTGGAATGTCAATTCCCTCAAAGTCCGCTTGCCACAAGTGCTTGACTGGCTAAGCACGCACCAACCCGATGCACTGTGCTTACAAGAGACCAAGCTCGAGGATCACAACTTCCCACGCGCCGACATTGAGGCACTGGGCTATCACACGACGTTTAGTGGACAAAAAACGTATAACGGCGTGGCCTTGCTCACTCGCCGACCTGTTATCAATATTCAGTCGGGCATCCCCCACTATAACGACCCCCAAAAACGCGTGATTGCAGGCACACTAGACGGCGTGCGTATCATCTGTGTCTACGTTCCCAACGGAGAATCTGTAGATTCAGCCAAGTATCAATACAAGCAAGAATGGTTAGCTGCACTCACCGCTTGGTTGACGCACGAACTCACACAGCATCCGCAACTCGCCCTATTGGGTGATTACAACATCGCCCCCGAAGACCGCGACACTTATGATCCAGCACTGTGGGCCGGTAAAGTATTGTGTAGTGATCTAGAGCGTGCCGCCTTTACCCGCCTGATTGAGTTAGGGCTAGTCGACACTTTCCGACAATTTGAGCAAGCCGAAAAATCATTTACTTGGTGGGATTATCGAATGCAAGCGTTTCGCCGCAAAATGGGTATGCGCATCGATCACATCTTAGCCACCGCCACACTGGCCCAGACCTGTAGTGCTTGCGTGGTAGATACCGAACCGCGCAAACACGAGCGACCGTCAGATCATGCCCCGGTAGTGGCGAGCTTTGATCTTTAATCCGCCTCTTTAATTTAAATTAAAGTTATTTTTTACCGCTACTCCAACAGCAATCCATCTGCCACTATTCTAGGCTTCATCCACCGTACGCGCGCCATCAATCTGCAACTCCTGAATTTTTCGAGTCAGTGTATTGCGGCCTAATCCTAAGAGCTGCGCAGCTTCAATCCTTCGGCCTCCCGTGTGATCTAAGGCCTTACGAATCAATATAGTCTCAAACTGTTGAGTGAGCTCGGTCATGATGCTGGTCTCACCACGATGCAAGCGGAGCTCTGCCTCGGTGGCCAGTTCAGCAACCCAACCTTTGCTAGTGCTTGCCGTGGTAACCGCACGCATCTCCGGGGGCAAGTCTTTCACTTCAATATTCGCGGCCGGTGCCATCACCGTCAACCAATGACAAATATTTTCAAGCTGTCGCACATTACCAGGTAAATCTTGGGCTGAAATGTATTTTAGCGCGGCCTCTGACATGCGCTTAGGCTCAACCCCTAAATCCCGCGCACTCTTTTGCATGAAATGCTGTATCAACAGTGGGATATCCTCGCGCCGCTCCCGTAACGCCGGTAGTCGCAGACGAATCACATTCAAACGATGAAATAAGTCCTCGCGAAACAAACCTTGCTGTACTCGCGCCTCTAAGTCTTGATGCGTTGCGGCAATCACCCGCACGTTTGCGCGCAGCGGTTGATGACCACCAACCCGATAAAAATTACCATCTGAGAGCACTCGCAATAAACGGGTCTGCAGCTCTTGCGGCATATCGCCAATTTCATCCAAAAACAAGGTGCCGCCTTCGGCTTGCTCAAAGCGACCACGTCGCATATTTTGTGCACCCGTAAATGCTCCGCGTTCATGGCCAAACAACTCCGACTCCAACAACTCTTTAGGAATCGCTGCCGTATTAATAGCAATGAATGGACGACTTGCGCGTGGGCTATGTCTATGCAATGCACTGGCCACCAACTCCTTACCCGTACCCGACTCACCATTGATTAATACGGTGGCATGAGACAAAGACAAGCGACCAATCGCCCGAAATACTTCTTGCATCGCAACCGCTTGACCGAGGATTTCTGGCACGCTTGCCTCACCCACATCATCACTCACCGCCAATTGCCGCACACTCTCGTCCATAGCGCGTCGAATTAACTCAACGGCGTGATCCACATCAAAGGGTTTAGGTAAATATTCATAGGCACCGCCTTGGAAGGCAGTCACTGCGCTCTCCAGGTCGGAGTGAGCGGTCATGATAATCACCGGTATATTGGGGTGGCGTATCTTGGCTTGTTGCAATAAATCGAGCCCTGATTCACCAGGCATACGAATATCGCTCACAATCACCTGCGGCACTTCACGGTCTAGCGTATCTAAGGCCTCTTTCGCCGATGAGAATACCTTGAATTCAATCGCCTCACGGGTCAGCGCCTTCTCAAACACCCAACGAATTGAGCGATCATCATCGATAATCCACACTGGCTTCATCATCGTACCCCATCTTTCATCGCAATATCTTCTATTCTGCCAAGCTGCACATGTATACCTATGTCTACAACACCCATCATTTATTCCAATACCGGTAGCAACACGGTAAAACAAGTACGCCCAGGCGCGCTAGCGACCGTAATCGTGCCATGATGTTGCAATACAAAATTATGTGCAATTGTTAATCCCAAACCACTGCCACCAACCCGGCCTGAGATCAAGGGTTGAAATACGCGCTCACGCATTGCCTCTGGGATGCCTGGTCCGTTGTCAATAATCTCTAGACAAATCGCATGGCGGTAACGTGAGCGCGCAATAGTGACTTGTCGCACAATCCGCGTTTTAAAATAAATTTCACCAGGCCTTGCTATATCTACAGCACCGCTTAGCGCTTGCGCAGCATTACGTGCAATATTTAACACCACTTGAATCAGTTGTTCACGATCGCCAGTCAATAAGGGCATACTAATATCGTAATCGCGGCGTACCCGAATATTTGGAAACTCTGCAACCATAACGCTACGCACGCGCTCTAGCACTTCATGAATATTGACTGGCCCTGTTGTCGGCATCCGATGCGGGCTCAATAGGCGATCCATCAATGTTTGCAGGCGATCGGACTCTTTGATAATCACCTGCGTATATTCGTGCAAAGCAGGCCGCTCTAGCTCACGCTCTAATAATTGCGCTGCACCTCGAATACCACCCAACGGGTTTTTAATCTCGTGCGCTAAATTGCGAATCAGCTCACGATGCGCCTGACTTTGCTCAAACAATCGTGCTTCGCGCTCTACCCGCAACTGCTGATCAATTTGCCGCAGCTCTAATAGTAGTCCATGGTCAATCACTGTGACCGTGCACGCCAATTGCAGCACGGGTCGGCCATACATGGCTAATTCCAACTCATGTTCGGTATAGCTGCAGTTATGCACTGTGGCATAACGAATCGCAGCCGATAATATAGGCGCATCGCCAAATACTTCGCTCAGTGTGCGCCCCGCTACTTGGGTCAAAGAAATCGCAAATAAATTTTCAGCAGACGCATTTAAATACACCACTTGCTGCTGATCGTTAGCGATTAGTACCGCAGTGGCCAACATATCTAGGCCATGAACAGCTGGGGTCATCTCCAACACCGCCCTTCTGGCCGCGATCTAGTTAACGCATATTGGAAATTTCCCGACGTAAGTTGGCAATGTTGGCTTCGTGCAAACTGATTTTTTTCTGATAAGGCTCGAGTCGATCGAGCACGCGCTGATAATTGCGTTCGCCACCCAGCCTGATACCCTCTTGCTCGACCAGATCTTTTTGGGCCTGCTCGAGCAACCTCTGTTCGCTGGCTAATTCCTGCTCTAGGATACGTCGCCGCTCGCCATCGCGTGATTGTTGCTGCGCTGGCTCTATTTTCGGAAAATTGGTGGGCGTCGTATTGGAAGTCGGTTTGTTGTCGCTTGGCCGTGCATTGGCCTCTTGAGACTTTTGCGACGGAAACGAAGTCACTTGGGGCAAGTTCAAGGCTTTGCAACCGGCCGCTTCCCCCTGCATATTGGTAAAACGCTTGGCACCGTTGGCATCGACGCACTCCCATACCTGGGCATGAGATCTCAGCGGCAAGCCTAAAAATATCAACATACTTATCAATATGAGGGGATGCCATGCGGTCATCGCCTTCATTAATGATACTGAATTGAAACTTTTGAATACTAAATGCATTTGCAACCTCAATTATGTGTACATCCGCATCTGTTTCTGTGGCAGCGGGATGTGTTTTGTAATATAGCAACATAAATTGCAGGTGCCTAGCGTATGCCATCGTGGGGAAATTCGCAATCACAGGCATGAAAAAAGGCGGGCACTGGCCCGCCCTTTTATGGCCTCTAATCCGCAGAGTTAGAGACTGTAGTACATTTGAAACTCTAATGGATGCGTGGTCATCCGGAAGGCAGTTACTTCTTCCATCTTTAACGCAATATAGGCGTCAATCATTTCGTTAGAGAATACGCCGCCGTGGGTGAGGAACTCACGATCGTTATCCAAACACTCCAAAGCTTGATCCAAGGATGAGCACACATTGGGTACTTTTTTTGCTTCCTCTGGTGGCAAGTCATAGAGGTTCTTATCGATCGCATCACCAGGGTGAATCTTATTTTGAATGCCATCCAAACCCGCCATCATCATGGCTGAGAACGCCAAGTATGGATTCGCTGTTGGGTCAGGGAAACGCACTTCAATACGACGACCCTTTGGATTCGATACAAATGGAATCCGAATCGATGCAGAACGATTGCGAGCTGAGTAAGCCAAATTGATTGGCGCTTCAAAACCAGGCACTAAACGCTTGTATGAGTTGGTGCCGGGATTGGTAATCGCATTCAATGCACGCGCATGCTTAATGATGCCGCCAATGTAGTAGAGGGCGATATCTGACAAGCCAGCATAGCCATTGCCGCTAAACAAGTTCTGGCCGCCTTTCCACAAGGATTGATGCACATGCATACCTGAACCATTATCGCCAACAATAGGCTTAGGCATAAAGGTAGCCGTCTTACCATAAGAGTGTGCAATATTGTGCACAGTGTATTTCAGAATTTGGTTCCAATCCGCACGCTTCACTAAGCTAGAAAATAAGGTGCCAATTTCACATTGCCCAGGTGCGGCCACTTCGTGGTGATGCACTTCAACAGGCACGCCTTGCTCTTCGAGCGCCATGCACATGGCTGAACGAATATCTTGGAGTGAGTCAACTGGGGGCACTGGGAAGTAACCACCTTTAACTGCAGGACGGTGCCCCATATTGCCACCATCCATTTCGTCACCGGAAGACCATGGGCCTTCGGAGCTCTTCACCTTCACCGATGCGCCAGACATATCTACATTCCAAGTCACCGAATCGAAAATAAAGAATTCTGGTTCTGGGCCAAAGTAGGCGGTATCACCAATACCTGAGGACTTGAGATAAGCCTCTGCACGCTTCGCAAGGGAGCGTGGATCACGGTCATAACCTTTACCATCGGAAGGCTCAACCACATCACAGGTCAGGTTAAGGGTGGCTTCATCGGTAAATGGATCCATACGTGCGCTATCTGGATCAGGCATCAATAACATATCCGATGCTTCAATCCCTTTCCAACCGGCGATTGAGGAGCCATCAAACGCATGACCCTGAGTAAACTTATCGGCATCAAACATTTTAGTGGGCACAGATACGTGCTGTTCTTTACCGCGAGTGTCGGTAAATCTCAGGTCAATGAAACGCACCTCATTGTCCTTAATCATTTTTAAGACATCTGCACTACTTCCCATATTGCTCTCCTAACGATCACTATTAATTTGAGGGATTGAATTGGTCTGCCTGACACTATCAGCAGGATATGTACCACGCTGGAGCGACACTAACTCATTGATAAACAAGAAATAAAATACTTATGACACTCACTGAACGCACCAACATCGAGCATATTACAATATTTTGCACCACGAGGGGGCGTCACATTTAGTAACAAGTCTCAGTTACAATGAAAATCTTATCCATTCACATAAGGCCGCACCATGAGTGACACCAATATTATCGCCGAAACCGCACACCAGCGCGCTCAAAACATGGGCCTGCCCTATAGTGGCGCACTAACCCCCCAAGAAGCCTATCAGCTCTGGCAGCACTTACCCGGCGCCAAGCTAGTGGATGTGCGCACCCGGGCTGAATGGGATTGGGTAGGTCGAATTCCGGACGCTATTGAGATCGAATTACAAACCTACCCCGCGAGCAACCTCAACCCACAATTTATCAGCGCCTTGCAACAGCAGGTCGATAAAACAGCCCCTGTGCTATTTATTTGCCGCAGCGGCGGACGCTCTCACAATGCCGCCTTGATGGCGATGGATGCTGGTTTTCAAAACTGCTATAACGTGATGGAAGGATTTGAAGGCGACCGTGATGCACAAGGCCACCGCAACACCAGCAATGGTTGGCGTCAAGCCGGTCTGCCGTGGGTGCAGGGTTAGCGCCCTGCGCTACCAGTGGATTAAACCGCTGTAGCTGGTCAGTAATATCAACAAACCAAAAACAATTCTGTACCAAGCAAACACTCTGAAATTATGTGTGGTGACATAACGCAAGAGCCAGCGAATACAGATAAATGCTGAAATAAACGCAGTGACTGTGCCAATGCCAAATAGGCTCCAGTCACTGCTAGAGAGCAAATCGCGATGTTTATACAAATCGTAGAGGCCTGCAGCGAACAAGGTTGGCACTGCCAAGAAAAAAGAAAATTCTGTAGCGGCGCGGCGCGACAAACCAAACAACATACCGCCAATAATAGTAGCGCCAGAGCGTGAAACCCCTGGAATGAGTGCAACTGCTTGGGCAAATCCAATGCGCAGTGCATCGCGCCAAGTCATGGCGTCTACGTTATCGATGCGCTCCACGCGCTCGCGCCGCTCTACCCATAAAATCACCAAGCCCCCCACAATCAACGCAACAGCTACGGGCACAGCATGAAATAAGTAGGATTTAATTTTAGAGCCAAACGCCAAACCCAACACCGCAGCGGGTATAAATGCAGCTACAAGATTCATCAAAAAACGTTGTGCAATCACATCACTGCCTAAGCCACGCAACACGCTGACCAAACGCTCGCGGTACTCCCAGCATAACGCAAACATCGCACCCGCTTGAATCACCATCTCGAAGGCTTTGCCTTTGTCATCATTAAAACCAAGCAGCCCCCCCACCAAAATCAAATGGCCCGTACTTGAGACCGGTAGAAATTCAGTGAGCCCTTCTACTAAACCTAAAATTACCGCTTGGAGTGCTTGTGTTAAGTCCATAACCGTTCAAAACATTCATCATCAGGATTGATCATTTGGATCGCCTACCGCACAACCCCCGCACCGCACTTCGCACTACTCGTAGCGTAACGCTTCTATAGGTAATAAACGCGATGCTTTACGCGCCGGATAAAAACCAAAGAAAATACCAATTGCCCCGGCGAAACCTACTGCCATCACCACCGGTTGCACGCTCAATTGTACGGGCCAATCCACCCATGTCGCAATCGCAATCGAGCCACCCACCCCCAACGCCACACCCAATACCCCGCCAATAAATGCGAGGGTGATCGCTTCTACCAAAAACTGCGCCAAAATATCTCTGCCGCGTGCACCAACAGCCATCCGCAAACCTATCTCACGGGTACGCTCAGTCACTGAGACCAACATAATATTCATAATTCCAATGCCGCCAACTAACAGTGAGACTGAAGCAACAGCTGCCAACAATAGCCCCATAATACGACTCGACTCTTGACGTGTTGCTAATACTTCAGACAAATTACGTAACGAAAAATCGTCTTCACGATCTTGCTGAATACGATGGCGCTGACGCATGAGATCGCGAATCTGTGATTCAACCTCCGTCATATCCTCACCATCGCGTACTTTGATCGAAACCGAGCCTACAGTGCGCAACTTACCCACCCCCTGACCCAGCACTCGATTACGTGCAGTTGAGATCGGCATCAACACCACATCATCTTGGTCTGACCCGTACAAACTTTGGCCTTTAGGCTGAAGCGTGCCGATCACAGTAAAGGGCACTTTACCAATCCGCATAATCTGACCTATAGGATCGGCATCACCAAATAGACTGCTAGCAACCGTATCACCCAACAATGCAACCTTGGCTGAACTGGTAATATCAGCCACCTCAAAACTCTTGCCCGATGCAATTGCCCAGTTACGCGCTTCAAAATACTCGGGCGTTACCCCGTATACCACAGTTGACCAATTAGTCGTGCCATTAGCCACCTGAACTGTGCCGCGTACACTTGGCGCCGCAGCCTGCACCGCAGCAATATCACGCTGTAGGGCATAAGCATCATCCTCGGTTATCGTATTTCTTGAACCCGAACCCATGCGTGCACCACCAATGGTCGTCGAACCTGGCGATAAGATGATGAGGTTAGTGCCTAAACCCTTGATTTGTTCTTCAATACGCTGCTGCGCGCCCGAGCCCACTGCAATCATGGTGATGACTGCAGCCACGCCGATGATGATACCTAGCATGGTGAGCGCACTTCTTAGCTTATTAATTTGTAGCGCCCGCAGCGCAATACGAATACTCGCAAAAATATTCATTGGGGTACCGCTTGTCGTAACTGCTGCGCCATCGCCGCGGCATTTTTAGGCTGTGCTACTGCGCGATCCTCCACGATCATGCCATCCCGAAAGGTCACCACGCGTTTTGCAAACTCAGCAATATCATGCTCATGCGTCACTAATACGACCGTCATCCCCGCTGCATTTAATTGTTGTAATACGGCCATCACTTCACAACTGGTTAACGTATCCAGCGCCCCGGTGGGTTCATCAGCTAAAATCAATTGCGGCTTATTCACTAGCGCACGTGCAATTGCCACGCGCTGCTGCTGACCGCCCGACAGTTGTGACGGATGATGATCTGCACGGTCAGACAAACCGACATTCGCCAGACTAGCCTGTGCACGACTTACGCGCTCAGCGGCTGACACGCCACAATACAACAAAGGAAGCGCAACATTTTCTAGCGCAGAGGTGCGCGGCAGCAAATTAAAATTCTGAAAAACAAAACCAATCAAGCGATTACGAATAGCCGCCAGCGCATCGCCCTGCAGACCCGATACCTGTTCGCCCGCTAAAGTGTATTCACCGGCCGTGGGTTGATCCAAGCAACCGAGCAAATTCATAAAGGTGGACTTGCCCGAGCCCGAGGGACCCATGACCGCAACAAATTCACCAGCAGCAACTTCTAGAGAAACCCCACGCAAAGCCAGCACCTGATACCCACCTAGGCTATAGGTCTTGGTTAAGTCACGCACTGTCAATAATGTCGACATGATCAGTCGCGCCTATTCGCTAGCATGATTCATGCACTACACTAAAAACCAAAGCGTGGCGGACTCGATGCATCTGCACCCGCACTACCACCGCCGACAATTACGGCATCACCCTCTTTAATTTCGCCAGCGATAAGCTCGATCATCGTACCATCACTTATACCTAAGCGCACGGGGATTGACTTTGGCAGCCCTTTCTCATCAACCACCCAAACAGTACCGCGCGATACGGCAACACCACGCTGTTCAGCACCCATGGCAGCATAGCGTTCACGCTGCGCCGGATTCAATATTGCAGCAATGTCTGCACGGGATTGCGCGCGAATCTGTCCAATCTCTTTTTTACGCTTCACAGGGTCATCAGTTTGAATAGCGGCAATCTTGTCGCTAGTCGCGCGTTGTATAGTTTCTAACTTGGCTTGCTGTGCCGCATCGAGACTAAGCTCTTGGGTCAAACGCTCACGCATGGCTTGACCACCCTCACCGGCTTTGCCGCCACTTTTGCCTTCACTGCGCGCAGCACCCTCTTTTTGCTCGGGATTGCGAGCGCCATCGCGCTGCCCTTTCCCCGGAGTCGCTGTGCCTGGTGGGCGATAACGTAAAGCTGCGCTCGGTATCCGCAATACTTGCTCGCGCTGCGCGACCGTGATACGCACATTGGTCGTCATCCCTGGCAATAATATCAATTCTGGATTGGGTGCAGAAATAATCGCCACATAGGTCACCACGTTTTGCGCCACCAATGGTGCTTTACGTACCTGGGTGATTGTGCCGCGAAAAGTGCGCCCCGGAAATGAGTCCACCGTAAAGCTGGCTTCTTGGCCGATACGAATACGACCAATCTCTGACTCGTCAATTGAGGCTTCAACCTGCATATCGGCGAGATTTCGCGCAATTAAAAATAATATAGGCGCTTGCAAACTCGCTGCCACAGTTTGGCCCGCATCCACGCTTTTAGAAATCACGATGCCATTGACAGGCGCGCGAATTGTCGTGCGCTCTAAATCAACTCGTGCCTGGGCTAATTGTGATTCGCGTTGCTGTACTAAAGCCACACCATTACTCACTTGGGCATCACCCACTGCGCGCTGCGCCTGTGCGGTTTTAACTTGCTCTTGAGCAATTGCAACAGCGGAATGAGATTTTTCTAACACCGCTTGGGTGACGAAATTTTTCTCAACTAATAATTGATTACGATTAAAGTCACGTTGCGCCTCTAAAAGAGCTACTTGTACACGTGACACTTCAGCTTGCAATGCGGCAACATTAGCTCGTTGGGTGAGCAGTGTGGCGCGTGCAGCTTCTAGATCGGCTTGCGCTTGCCCCACCCGCAGCATAAACGATTCGGGATCAATGCGCGCGATCACTTGGCCGCGCTTCACCTCTGAATTGTAGTCGACCAGTATTTCTTTGATCTGACCCGAGACTTGTGAGCCAACTTGTACTGACACCACTGGATTTAATGTACCTGTTGCAGACACAGTAGCGACTACGCCACCGCGTTCAATATTGGCAAACCGATATGGTGTTTTCGTTTGTTTTTGTTGCCAATAGACATAAGCACCGCCGCCAATTGCACACAGCACGAGTAACGCAACCAGCCAAGCTATTTTTTTACGATTCATATCTCGCCACATAGTTTTGCCAAATGCTTTGGTGAAATGGCTGCACTAGAAATGCACAGCCATTTCAAATCACTTATTTTTTGTGATAGATCTCGGCACCTTGCTCGACAAACTCCTGCGCCTTGTCTTGCATGCCCTTCTCTAAAGCTTCTGCTTCTGCTACCCCTTGCGCTGCTGCATATTCACGCACATCTTGCGTGATTTTCATCGAGCAGAAATGCGGGCCACACATCGAACAGAAATGCGCTAACTTTGCACCATGTTGCGGCAATGTTTCATCATGGAACTCACGCGCCTTATCGGGATCTAGACCGAGATTAAACTGATCTTCCCAACGAAACTCAAAACGCGCTTTAGATAGCGCATTGTCGCGAATCTGGGCGCCTGGATGGCCCTTACCCAAATCCGCAGCATGCGCTGCAACCTTGTAGGCCATGATGCCATCTTTAACATCTTCTTTGTCTGGCAACCCTAAATGCTCTTTAGGTGTGACATAACACAACATTGCAGTGCCATACCAACCAATCATCGCCGCTCCAATGGCAGAAGTAATATGGTCATAGCCCGGTGCAATATCGGTGGTCAAAGGCCCCAAGGTGTAAAATGGCGCTTCTTCACAATACTTTAACTGTAGCTCCATGTTTTCTTTGATCATGTGCATAGGAACATGACCTGGGCCTTCGATCATCACTTGCACATCGTGACGCCACGCCACCTTGGTGAGCTCACCCAATGTTTTCAGTTCCGCCAATTGCGCTTGATCGTTCGCATCATAGATTGAACCGGGACGCAAACCATCACCCAGTGAAAACGCCACGTCATACTGCTTGAGCAACTCACAAATTTCTTCAAAGTGGGTGTACAAAAAACTCTCTTTGTGATGCGCTAAACACCATTTGGCCATTATCGAACCACCGCGCGAGACAATACCTGTCATGCGCTTAGCAGTCATCGGAATGTAAGGCAGACGAACCCCAGCATGCACTGTGAAGTAATCTACGCCCTGCTCACATTGCTCAACCAAGGTGTCGCGATAAATCTCCCAAGTTAATTCCTCAGCCTTACCATCGACTTTTTCTAAAGCCTGATAAATCGGCACAGTACCAATTGGCACCGGTGAATTACGGATAATCCATTCGCGGGTTTCGTGAATGTGCTGACCGGTGGATAAATCCATTACCGTATCACCACCCCAACGAATGGCCCAAGTCATCTTCTCGACTTCTTCTTGAATCCCCGAGGAGACTGCAGAGTTCCCAATGTTGGCATTAATTTTAACCAAGAAATTACGACCAATAATCATTGGTTCAATTTCCGGATGATTAATGTTGACAGGGATAATAGCTCGACCTCGTGCGACTTCGTCCCGTACAAACTCAGGGGTAATAATTTTCGGAATTGCCGCACCAAAATGCTCACCAGGGTGTTGACGAGTCAGCAAATCGCTTAAGCCTTCACGACGCTGGTTCTCACGAATCGCCACGTATTCCATTTCGGGAGTAATGATGCCACGCCGTGCATAGTGCATCTGCGTGACATTTTTACCGGGCTTAGCTACGCGTGGTTGGCGGGCTAAATTGAAACGTAAGCTCGCCAACTTAGGATCACTTAAACGCTCTTGGCCATATTGCGAGCTTGGGCCACCTAAGGCTTGAGTATCATCACGTGCTTCTATCCACGACTGACGTAAAGGGGCGAGACCCGATTGAATGTCAATTTTTACCGCAGGATCTGTGTAAGGGCCTGAAGTGTCGTAGACCAAGATTGCAGGGTTATGCTCAGCCCCCATAGAAGCTGGCGTATCTGACTGGGTAATTTCTCGCATCGGCACGCGTACGCCCGGCATCTCGCCTTCGATATAGACCTTGCGCGAATTGGGTAGCGGTTGCACTGCCCCAGCATCCACTTGGGCTTGGGTATTTAAAAATTGGGGATTCGCATTCATAGTTCTCTCCTTCATCGGCGCTGTAGGTCTTGCCGTAGGAGAGTGGTCGGGCGTGTCACGCCCTATTCACCACGCTTCCCTACGACGGCATTACCCGTATCAGGTTATAAGGGACTATCTCACCCGGCGACAGCGATCGCCAGGACCCCTACGTGTCTGTTTACGCTAAAGGAAATATGGGATAATTGCAAGCCTTGTGCATAGCTTTAGCGATTATCTGAACTGTAATGGCACCGCGTTGCAAAACGCACTGCACTATTTTAAGCCAAGCTGGGATCGGACAAATGTGCTAAACGTGCCAAACAATCCCAAAAGGGTGAGTATGTGTATGTAGGTTTATAGTTTCTGCGTTGTCACATTTTTTGATGTTTGTTCAGCAGGAATGATGCATGTCACCCCTTGGGCGATTAGCGGTTGACGGACACAGTTCAACACACCACACTATGCGTCGTATGTTTTATAGTGGTTTATCACCTATCATTTCTATTTGATTAGCGATTTTGATCGGTTTTGATTCTTCTCAGATTTAATCATCCCACGCCTTCTCTGCTATTTTCTACGATTCTCTAATATCTACCATCTACTACTCACCGAGTCATCATGGATACTGAACATCTCCGATTTAACATGATTGAGCAACAAATACGCCCTTGGGACGTACTTGATCCTGCAGTGCTAGACCTGCTACACCGCGTCCACCGCGAAGACTTTGTTCCTGTCGCCCACCGCGCTCTAGCCTTTGTCGACATGGAAATCCCCCTTGGTCATGGCGCACACATGCTCTCGCCCAAGCTCGAAGCCCGCTTGCTCCAAGAGTTAGCGATCCAACCCACAGATCACATTCTCGAAATAGGCACCGGTAGTGGCTATTTCACCGCCCTTTTAGCCAGCATGGGGCAACACGTGACTAGTGTGGACATTGAGCCCGCCCATACCCAAGCCGCTGCCAAAACCTTGGCCAATCACAATATCCGTAATGTGACTCTAGCGACTGGTGACGGCGCCCACGGCTGGGGTCAAGCGCACTACGATGTCATTGTATTGGGCGGCTCGGTACCACAATTAGCCCCTGCTTTTGAAGCACAATTAAAGCTCGGCGGCCGCTTGCTCGCGATCGTTGGTGATGCTCCAGCGATGCATGCCCAACTGATCACCCGCGTCACTCCCGCTGCCTGCCAACAGGTCACCTTATTTGAGACTAGCGTGCCCGCCTTGCAAAACGCCCCTCATCCACAACGCTTTGTTTTTTAGGACATTTCTACCATGCGCCACCGTTTAGCCTTAACCGTCAGTGCATGCTTCATGGGCTTGAGTTTGCCCAGCTTTGGCGCAGACTTGGTCGAGATTTATCGTAGCGCCCTACCTTCTGACCCAGTGTTTGCCGCGGCGCGATCAGCCTGGCAAGCCGGCCAAGAGAAACTTCCTCAGGGCTTGGCAGGCTTACTGCCCCAAGCATCGATCTCCGCTACCGACCAATTTAACGACCGCGACTTAATCTACCGTAGCGGCGGCACCGCAAGCCAATCTAAATATAACTCCAACTCTGCTACGGTTTCGGTCTCGCAACCCTTGTATCGCAAGCAAAACTTGACTGCTTATGCGCAGGGCAAAACCCAAGTCGCTATTGCTAACGGCCAACTCGACTTAGCGAGTCAGGATTTAATCCTTCGCGTATCACAAGCCTATTTTGATGTCTTACTCGCGCGCGACAATGTGGCGTTTGCTCAAGCCCAAAAAACTGCGATCAGCGAACAGCTTGCGCAGGCCAAGCGTAATTTTGAAGTGGGTAATGCCACAATTACTGATACTCACGAGGCACAAGCGCGCTTTGACTTAGTGACTGCGCAAGAACTAGCCGCCATCAATGATATTGAGATTAAAAACCGTACCTTGGCGCAAATGATCGGCAAACAGCCTCAAGTCCTCTCCGGTCTAGGTAGCCAATTTGCACCACGCTTACCCGAATTAACTTCGATGGATGCGTGGGTTGAACGTGCTCGTAGCACTAACATAAACGTTCGAGTTGCTGAAGATGCCTTGGCATTAGCTGTTCAGGAGGTTAGACGCAATCGTGATGCCCACTACCCTACGGTTGACGCCTTTGCTTCGGTCAACAAAGCAGGGGCTGGCTCTGGTATCAGTGGTGGCATAGGCACCGATACCCGCTCGAAAGTGATTGGTCTACAGTTAGCTATACCACTGTATCAGGGTGGTCTTGTCGACTCTCGTGTGCGTGAAGCCTTAGCCAACGAAGAACAAGCGCGCCAAAACCTTGAAAATGCGAGACGTAACGCTGAACTGGCGGCGCGCAGCAATTATTTAGGGGTCAGCAATGGAATCGCCCAAGTGCGTGCACTAGAGGCGGCACTACTCTCCAACCAAAGCGCTCTAGACTCCACCCGCTTAGGACAGCAAGTGGGAGTTCGCACTCAAGTCGATGTACTAAATGCCCAACAGCTGCTCTTCAGCGCGCGGCGTGACTTAGCTCAGGCTCGCTATAACTATGTCTTATCCTTGCTGAAGTTAAACGCCGCTGCCGGGAAATTAAGCGAGGCTGACTTACAGCAAGTCAATGCCTGGTTAGCCCGCGACGGTCAGAAATAGCGCACTTGTAGATAAAAATAGTCCTTAATTATCAGTAATTTAAGGATTGTTTTCGGTAATAATCTCCAGCACTCGCTGGGTTGCACCGCGCTGACTTTCAGTGTATTGCGCGCCGGCATCCGCCATCTGTTGGCAACGCTCGCGGTCAGCCATTAGCGCGCGCGCAGCCCGCCAGGCCTCGGCGGGATCGGCGACTTGAAGCGCAGCACCGGCTGCCACCGCTTGGCGAGTGACCTCGGCAAAATTAAAGGTCGAAGGCCCCAAAATCACTGGCTTACCTACAGCGCATGGCTCAATCAAGCTTTGCGCGCCATAGGGCAAAAAGCTCCCCCCCAAGATCACCACATCGCTAGCCGCGTAATAGGCAAACATCTCCCCCATGGTGTCACCTACAATCACTTGCACCTCTGCAGGACACGCGGTATTTGCACTGCGTCTGTGGATGCGCCAACCGGCTTGAGTGATTAACTGCGCAACCGCTTCGAATCGCTGCGGGTGACGCGGTACAACCACTAACAATACCTGATCTAAATCGTGCGCTGTCATCGCCTCTAAAAACAGACGCTCTTCTCCCTCTCGGCTACTGGCAAAGACCACGACTGGTCGCGCTGGCCACTGGCGACGCCAATCGCGTCCTGCTGCGAGTTGCGTCGCCGGAATCAACACATCAAATTTTAAACTTCCCGTGACTACCACCGGGCTCGCACCTAAACGCTGGAATCGATCAGCATCGCCCTCGCTTTGAGCAGCGACCGCAGTAAAGCTCGACAGCATCGCCCGCGTTAAACCCACAAACTGCTGATAGCGTCGGGCTGAGCGCTCCGAGAGTCTGGCATTCACTAAATACATCCGAATGCCTTGGTCTGCACACGCTTTGAGCAGATTGGGCCATAACTCGGTCTCCATCAACACACCAAACTGCGGTTGGACGTGGGCTACGAACCGCGCCACGGCACTCGGATAATCGTAGGGCAAATAATATTGCTGCACGCGCGCGCCTAACAAGGCCAAACCGGTGGCCCGCCCAGTTGGGGTCATATGGGTCAGCACCAATTGGTGTTGGGGATAGCGCCTTAGCAACACCTCGATCAATGGTATGGCGGCGCGGGTCTCACCTACCGATACGGCATGCAGCCATAATTTGGGACGGCAATCGGTGAGCGCTGGATAATACCCAAATCGCTCGGCGATATGCTGCAGATATTCAGGCTGTCGTCGCGCGCGCCACCATAAACGCAAGAGCACTACGGGCAAGGCCATGAACCACACCAGCGAGTACACCACACGCATCACTGTGTATGACCTCTGAAACCGAGAACAGGCTTGCCAAGCACAATCTGAAATTCCATCATATCTATTTGATTTAATTGAATAATTTAATTTTTCTCTAGGCCCTGCTGGGGTCAAACTTAGAGCACCCAGCAATAAGCACCCAACAATAACGCTTACTGAGGGTAACATTGGCGCTCAAAAAATCAATACAATACGCCGCTTACGGGAAAGCGCTGGCCGGCTCCGGTTACGGTTTTTAAGCACGCTAATGGCGGTTATAGCCCACCTTCTATGGATAACTATTATTAACAACACATTGAAATTATTGGAATACTCATGGTGATTCTAGTCACGGGCGGCGCCGGCTTTATTGGTGCAAATTTTGTGCATCACTGCCTAGCCTCCTCGGCCAATCACGTGATCACCCTAGATCAACTCACCTACGCTGGCAATATCGCCAACTTAGCCGACTTAAAAGATCACCCTCGCCACCAGTTTGTCCGCGGGGATATCGCGGACCGCGCCCTAGTGGACCAACTACTCGAGCAACATCAGCCGTCAGCGATTATCCACTTTGCCGCAGAAAGTCATGTCGATCGCTCAATTCATGGCCCGGCCGCCTTCATACAAACCAATATTGTCGGCACTTTTCATTTATTAGAAGCGGCACGCGCTTATTGGGCGGGCTTAGCGGGTGCGGCACAGCAACAGTTTCGCTTCCTCCACGTGTCTACCGATGAAGTCTATGGCACCCTAGGGCCCCAAGACCCCGCCTTTAGCGAAACCACGCCCTACGCGCCGAACAGTCCGTATGCTGCGTCTAAAGCTGCCTCCGACCATTTAGTGCGCGCCTATCACCACACCTATGGCTTGCCCACCATTACCACCAATTGCTCGAATAACTACGGGCCACTACAATTCCCTGAGAAACTAATTCCTCTCATTATCTTAAACGCCCTCAACGGCAAACCACTTCCGGTATACGGTGACGGCTTAAATGTGCGTGATTGGTTGTTTGTGGGCGACCACTGTGCCGGTATCAGCACTGCACTGTCTCAAGGTCGTCTTGGTGAGACCTACAACATTGGCGGCAATAGCGAACAAACCAACCTAGACATCGTGCGTACGATCTGCGCGCTACTAGACGAACTGCGTCCCGCCGCCACGCCGCGCGCCAATTTAATTACCTTTGTGACCGACCGCCCAGGACATGATCGGCGGTATGCTATTAATGCTGAAAAAATCTGCACAGAACTAGGCTGGACGCCGCAGACCACGCTAGCCCATGGGCTGCGGCAAACGGTGCAATGGTATCTAGATCACCCAGAGTGGGTGGCCAATGTGATTAGCGGTGACTATCGGCAATGGCTAGATTTGAATTACAGCGCCCGCAAGTAAAAACCAAGACAATGCCAATTATGAACTCCACATACCCTCAGAAAGTACACACGCCATGAGAAAAGGCATTATCCTCGCTGGCGGTTCCGGCACACGCCTCTATCCAGTGACTCACGTGGTATCAAAACAGCTATTGCCGATCTACGACAAGCCCATGGTGTATTACCCGCTAACCACACTGATGTTAGCCGGCATCCGTGATATTTTGGTCATCTCTACCCCACAAGACACCCCCCGCTTTCGCGAGCTCTTGGGCGATGGTCAGCAATGGGGAATTAAGCTGTCCTATAAAGTGCAGCCCTCGCCTGATGGCTTGGCCCAAGCATTTACCTTAGGTGAAAAATTTATTGGCAAAGACCCAGTTACTTTAATCTTGGGGGACAATATTTTCTATGGTCACGAGTTCGCCAACCAACTGACAGCAGCTAACGCACAAAATGGTGCCACAGTATTTGCCTATGCCGTGACTGACCCTGAGCGCTATGGTGTGGTTGAGTTTAATGCTGCCGGTCAGGCACGGGCCTTAGTGGAAAAACCCAAAAAGCCAAAATCGCGTTACGCAGTAACTGGCTTATACTTTTATGACAACAGCGTGGTGCAGTTAGCCAAGTCTCTTAAGCCCTCAGCCCGCGGGGAACTCGAAATCACCGACTTAAATAACCTGTATTTAAAACAAGGTCGACTCAATGTGTGCGTATTGGGCAGAGGTATGGCGTGGTTAGACACCGGTACCCACGACTCCTTACTCCAAGCCTCACAGTTCATTGAAACTGTAGAAAATCGCCAAGGCCTGAAAGTGGCCTGCCCTGAAGAAGTGGCCTATCGCAAAGGCTACATCAGCGCACAACAATTGACAGCCTTAGCCAAGCCCTTAATCAAAAATGCATACGGCCAATACCTCATGCGCATACTCAAGGATCGCGTATTCCAATGAAGGTCACCCCTACAGCCATACCTGAAGTGTTGATCATTGAACCCAACGTATTTGGCGATGATCGCGGATTTTTCTTTGAGAGTTTTAATGCCAAGGCATTTCATACAGCCACCGGATTAAACCCGCAGTTTGTTCAAGACAATCACTCACGCTCGGCGCGCCACGTATTACGTGGCCTGCATTATCAAACCCAACAGACACAAGCAAAACTCGTACGTGTCACTGCCGGCGAAGTGTTTGACGTGGCGGTGGATCTGCGCCGCAGCTCATCTCACTATGGTCAAGCCGTTGGCGTGCCTTTATCGGCCAATAACCATCGACAATTATGGATACCCGAAGGCTTTGCCCATGGTTTTCTGGTATTGAGTGAGTCAGCAGACTTTCTCTATAAAACCACAGACTATTATGCCCCGCAGCACGAACAATGCATTGTGTGGAATGACCCACAGCTACGCATCGAATGGCCACTCAGTGGTGAACCTATCGTTTCAGCCAAAGATCAACTTGGCCTCCGATTTGCTGATGGGGTTCATTTCGCATGACCAACATTCTGATCATTGGTAAAAATGGCCAAGTCGGACAGGCGCTGCCCAGCGCACTCGCCCACTTGGGGGCTGTCACCGTAATTGACCGTCAAGCACTAGACCTGACTGACGAACACGCCCTGCGTCAAACCATCCGCTTGTATCAACCACAAATCATCGTCAATGCGGCGGCATTTACTGCTGTTGACCGTGCAGAGGACACGCCAGATCTGGCCTACCAGATTAACGCCACCGCGCCAGCGATCATGGCGCAGATGGCGCAAGAGTCAGACGCCTTGCTAGTGCACTACTCCACCGACTATGTGTTTGATGGTGATAAAAGTACACCCTATGTCGAAACTGATCAGCCAAACCCGCTCAATATCTACGGGCTGAGCAAATATGCCGGTGAACTCGCTATCCAAAACAGTGGCGCTGCGCATTACATTTTGCGTACCAGTTGGGTCTATGCCGATCAAGGCAGTAATTTTTTAAATACGATTCGTCGACTAGCCAGCGAGCGTCCTGAATTACGGATTGTGAATGATCAGCTCGGCGCGCCCACTTGGGCACAGGCAATCGCTGAAATGACGGCCTCACTACTGACTGCCGATCAACAAGAACCACGACCTGAGCGCCGCGGTCTATATCACTTCAGCGCCAGCGGTGCGGTCACTTGGCATGGTTTTGCACAAGCCATTCTGGCAGCTACCACATTGCCCAGTGGTCGGTCTTTACCCAAACTCACACCTATCACCACTGCTGAATATCCGCTTCCAGCAATGCGCCCCATGAACTCACGCTTAGACACATCACGCCTGTTACAACAGTTTGGCATTCAGCCTGAGCCTTGGGATGTCATGTTGAAACGTTGCATGAGGCAAACCAGGTCAGCGTAAGATCAAATAAAACACTTACATCACAGTTCTAAAGTAAGCGATCGTTTTAATTAAACCTTGCTCCAGCGCTACGGTAGGCTCCCAACCCAAGGTGTTGGTCGCCAGACTGATATCCGGTTTGCGTTGCATCGGATCATCTGAAGGCAAGGGCTTAAACACCAACTGACTACGGCTCTCCGGAATTAATCGCAAGACCGTTTGTGCCAACGCTTTGATGGTGAACTCTACCGGGTTACCCATATTGACGGGGCCCAAAAAACCTTGGGTGTTATTCATTAATACGATCATACCGCGGATCAAATCATCAACGTATTGAAAACTCCGCGTCTGCCCACCATCACCGTAAATGGTAATGTCTTGGTGGCGTAATGCTTGCATAATAAAATTCGATACCACACGACCATCATTCGGGTGCATATGCGGCCCGTAGGTATTAAAAATTCGCACTACTCGAATCTCGAGTTGGTGTTGACGGTGATAATCAAAGAACAAAGTCTCCGCGCAACGTTTGCCCTCGTCATAACACGAGCGAATACCAATGGGATTTACATGCCCCCAGTAATCCTCGCGCTGCGGGTGGACTTGTGGGTCACCATAGACCTCGCTGGTAGACGCTTGCAGAATCTTGGCATTCACACGCTTAGCTAGCCCCAACAAATTAATCGCACCGTGCACACTGGTTTTGGTGGTTTGCACCGGGTCGCGTTGATAATGCACTGGCGACGCAGGACAAGCCAAGTTATAAATTTCATCCACTTCCACATAAAGCGGGAACGTGACATCATGCCGAATCAATTCAAAATGTGGGTTATTCAATAGATCAATTACATTGTCTTTGGTGCCGCTGTAAAAGTTATCTACACACAACACATCACAACCATCGCGCAACAATTGCCTGCACAAATGAGACCCTAAAAAACCTGCTCCTCCCGTGACTAGCACACGCTTACGATTCGCCACTTTATTCAACATGTTTGACCTTTCCGGTGTGATCTCATGCGATTAATTATCGCCAAATAAATCACGGGTATACACTTTATCAGCCACATCATTAAGTGCGGCTGACATCCGATTGGTAATAATGACATCTGCTTCGCGCTTAAACTGCGCTAAATCATTCACCACACGTGAGCGATAGAATTCAAGCTCTTTATATTCTGGTTCATACACAATCACTGTAATACCCTTAGCTTTAATGCGCTTCATAATGCCCTGAATCGAAGACTCGCGGAAATTATCTGAACCACTTTTCATAATCAGTCTATGCACGCCCACCACACTGGGTGATCGCTCTAATATTGAGTTAGCAATAAAATCCTTACGAGTGGTATTGGATGCAACGATGGCATGAATTAAATTTTGTGGCACGGCATGATAGTTGGCGAGTAATTGCTTTACATCTTTAGGTAAACAATAACCACCATAACCAAACGAAGGATTATTGTAGTGACTGCCAATCCGCGGATCTAAACCGACGCCCTCGATAATTTGCTTCGAGTCTAGGCCATGAGTGAGCGCATAGGTATCTAACTCATTAAAATAGGCTACCCGCAATGCCAAATAAGTATTAGAAAATAATTTTACCGCCTCAGCCTCCGTAGAGTCGGTATAGAGCACAGGCACATCTTTCTTAATGGCTCCCTCTTGCAGTAGCCCAGCAAACACTCGCGCGCGCTCTGATCGTTCGCCCACAATAATCCGTGACGGATATAAATTGTCATGCAAGGCCTGACCCTCGCGCAAGAACTCTGGCGAGAATATTACGTTTTGACAATTTAACTCGGCGCTGACTCTCGCCGTAAAGCCCACAGGCACTGTCGATTTAACCACCATGACTGCGCTAGGATTAATCGCCATCACATCGCGAATCACCTGCTCTACAGAGCGGGTATTAAAATACTGCGTCTCTGGATCGTAATCTGTCGGTGTAGCAATCACAATAAAATCAGCACCCACATAGGCCTCTTTGGCATCTAGGGTGGCGCGCAGATTAAGTGATTTATGTTTCAGATAGTGCTCAATATCTGCATCCACAATCGGTGATTCGCGACGATTCACGAGCGCTACTTTTTCTGGATTCAGATCAATCGCCACTACTTCATGGTGTTGCGATAACAACACCCCATTGGACATGCCCACATACCCAATACCTGCAATTGCAATTTTCATAGTTATCGTATCAATGATTAAATGATTAAGGATTAAGGATTAAGGATGTGCCATCACCAATATGGGTTACTGCCAAACCACTTATGCTGGCTAAGGCAATGATTATACAGATGATTTCTCAAGCATACGTAGTAAAATCCAAGGGATCAATACACTGGGTGGATACGGTCACGGGTACCCAATGGTATGATCCTGACTCTCGAAATGATTCAATGATTCAATGTTTTAATGCTTCCGATGACTGACTACAGATCGCGCAGAGTAAACTCATGACACTATCCGTCACTATTATTACTAAAAATGCCGCTCGCACCCTAGAGCGCTGTCTGCAATCAGTGGCTTGGGCGGATGAAATTGTAGTAGTCGACTCCAATAGCACTGATCGCACAGCAGAGATATGCCACCAATATGCAGTACGCTTGATCAACACTCTCGAATGGCATGGCTTTGGTTTTCAAAAAAATCTTGCCCTACAAGCCGCAACCGGGGAATGGGTCTTATCAATAGATGCCGATGAGTGGCTAACACCTGATTTAATTGCCGAGATTAAACACCAGCTTGCCCAAAGTCATCATCCTGCTGCATTTGCTATGCCACGATTATCTAGCTTTTGTGGACGAAATATTCACCACTCTGGCTGGTGGCCGGATTATGTGGTGCGTTTATTTATTCGCACCCAAGCGCGATTCTCTGACGATGTCGTTCATGAGCACTTGATAGCGAATGGCGAAGTCAGAAGACTTAAAAACCCCATCCGACATGAAACCATGACAGACTTGGATCAAGCGCTGGATAAGCTTAATCGCTATTCCACCGCGAGCGCTCAGAGCTTATATCAACGGGGGCGGCGGGCTAACTTGTGGACAGCATTGAGTCATGGTTTATGGGCGTTTATTCGCACTTATTTTCTGCGTCGGGGGTTTTTAGACGGCACTGAAGGGTTTCTACTAGCCATCACCAATGCTGAAGGGTCATATTATCGATATGTGAAATTGATGCAATTGCATCGTCAACATCAACGCAAAACAACTGACCTCCACTAAGCATTACCACTCGCACTAAGGCCCCAACAAACTTGAAATTACCACCCGAAACAATTCTTGTGATCATCACGCGCCGCATTGGCGATGTCTTTCTAGCAACAGCCGCGATACGATCACTTAAAATAGCATGGCCCCAGTGTAACATTCACGCCTTAGTATTTGCTGGCACTGAAGGGGTCATTTCAGACAATTCAGATATCGATCATATTATTCGCATTCCAGAACGACCGACTGGCATGCAACACCTTAAACTATTGTTTCAAATATTCCGACGTTATGATCTAGCCTTATCTTTACTATCGGGCGACCGACCCACACTTTATGCCTGGCTAGCCGGAAAGCATCGCGCTGGCGTCCTACTTGATAGACCCGCAGACCGCTGGAAAACCAAATTACTCAACCAATACGTATTTTCTGACTTCATCAGCGATCACACGGTGAGAACCTACTTATCAGTCATCCGGCTGTTGAACATTGATACCTATGCAACGCTGACACCCGCATTCAATGCCGCCGATCAAGCTGCTATATCAACACTGCCCATACACCGGCACAAACCCCTGGTGGTGTTACATCCCTACCCTAAATACCGCTATAAGATGTGGCAACAATCTAATTGGATAGCGCTTGCGCAGTGGTTAGAGCAGCACGGTTATGCGGTCGCGTTCAGTGGTAGCCCCGATCCCAAAGAACTTAATTACATTCGTGAAATTACTGCGCAATTACCGCAAACTGTCATCAATACCGCAGGCATACTCAGCATCGGTGGCACGGCGGCGCTACTCGCGAGAGCCCACGCCTACATTGGGCCTGACACAGCGATTACCCATCTTGCAGCCGCCACTGGCATACCAACCTTAGCCTTATTTGGTCCTTCAGAGCCCGTGCGCTGGGGTCCGTGGCCCAAAGGGCATGATGGATCGACTAACCCATGGGTTAGAATCGGCACCCAGCAAAAAAATAATGTGCAATTAATTCAAGGCGTTGGAGATTGCGTACCCTGCGGCTTTGAGGGTTGTGAGCGACGCCTCGACAGTACTAGCGATTGCTTGCTCAATATCTCGGTGGAGACTGTAACTCGATGTCTGGAAGACTTACTTCAAAATTACACAGCCAATAATCAGCTGTCTATATCCATTTAAAATCTGCACCCTCCCTAAGTCCATGTAGTGTCATACCGTATCGCGCCATCTCATCAGCTATCCATTGTCTTTGCTGCTGCTTACGCTGCCACTTACTCCACTTTCGCTCTAACCAAGTTTGCTGCAACAATCGATAATTGTAACGGTAACCCAAACCTTGACTATTGGTGAGGCCTCGCTCTTGTTTCATCAACGTTTGCGTGACCGATCCATAATGGTGCAACCAAGACGCGCCAGTCATACCTACTGGGACACCCGCTTTGTCTAATTCATTAAAAAACAAAGTGTCTTCATAGCCTAGCAAGCGCGGTGCTGCTCTGAAATATCCCACATCCATCCAAACCGAATGGTGAACTGCTAAGCACACCGCATGACGACCGCCAGCGCGACAAACGTCAGCCATTTTGCTACTAGCTGCTGCCGAAAATTTCTCAAAATCATAATCTAATTCACCCTCAATCAAAGCGGGGCTAATCACTTTCAATCCGCGCGTCTCTGCACAACCAATCAGCGACTCTATCCATTGTGGCGACACTAATACGTCATTATTCATCACAATTGTCCACTCTGCCTGCAAAGCGAGCGCCCCTTGATTCCAAGCGACGCCACAAGCGTAATTATCTTGATTGTATATTTTATGAACAGGGCCTAATTGGGCAATGTATTCACGGGTGCCGTCCATTGAGCCATTGTCAACAATCACTACACGATCCAGTGGCGTACCACAACGCAACATGCTCTCTATACACTGCTGGGTATATTCCAACGCGTTATAGCAAGCAAAAGTAATGGCGTATTTTTGTTTGTTCATTTAAAAAATGATCCTATTAAACGTAAACTTAATATACATGCCTTAGCTTTATTAACGTTTAAAGAATTGCCTTGTCATGAAAATTAAATTCATTATTGAAGGTGTAATTGCATAAAAAAACAATCGAATTCTTTTTCCAATCTTTACATTCTTACTGACTAACAATCGAGAAAGTATTTCTGATCTACTGGACCCCTCCAATGAAAGAATAATTAATTCATTCTCAGCTATTTTTTTGTGAAGAAAGTCTTTTATCATCTCTCCTTGAGATAAATAATCAACATCTAAAAGCATTTGATATAGATCATTTTTAGATGATTTTGCGTCCTCCAGAAGCTTGGCAACTTTCTCCTGAGCTGTTCTAATATTATTAGTAGTGACGCCACCTACACGGTGCTTTAATGTCGCCTTGTGTATAGTGCTTCCAAGTCCGAGCATGATGGCTCTAAATGCTAATATTTGATCTTCACAAGTGACATTTGAGAATGGCGGAAGTTTCTCGTAGAACTCTCTAGACCAATGTTCAGTGCCCATTCTAAACTGAGGGGTTTTAACCCAAGCCTCTAAATTTGGGTAGTCCAAAAAGTTATCTGATTTTTTATACTTAAGATAATTTCCTTCCCTATCTATTTCAATCAAATCAGTATTGATATATCCAACCTTCTTGCCACTATCAAGCCAATGATTAACCACCACCTCTACTCTATCATTAGTGGATATATCATCACCCGCAGCTGGCACAATGAATTCCCCACTACATAGGCTTACTGCTTTAGCTAAATTCCCTCCAATACCTAAATTTCTCTTATTAACGTTTAACTTATATTTAAAATTTAGATTACTCAGAAATTTTTGGATAATAGCGACCGTAGAATCCCTAGAACAATCATCCGATATAATTAACTCTACATTTTTATAGGTCTGATCCACAAGACTTTTTAATGCACTTTCAATAGTATCTTCTTGGTTGTAACAAATTAAGGCTATTGAAACCAGCGGCAAATTCAAATCCATAAATAATCACTTATTAATTTCTAAACAGAAAGTTCTTTGTGATGTTGTTTGGCATCCAATATTTTGTTTAAATTTCAACAAATTTGGGGTATATAAATCTAGGTCGCTTGATATCCCAAAGTCTAAATATTCATATTTTTTTTCTATGCAATACCCAACCAATTCAGCTGCGAAATTATACATAGGAGAGTATTCTAGTGAATGTCCAGAGTCACCCCAACCAGCAACATACATGACATTTTTTGATGATTGATGACAAATTGCTGCCGCTACTGGTCTTGACTTTACTTTTAGTAGAAATATTTTTATATATGCTTCAAATTGGGAAATTAATGATAGTAAATAATTCAGCGAGTATTTAATATTTGTTCCAATATTTATTCTATTCTGGTTAATAATATCGTATACAAGCTTTATATCGCCGGTATCACAAACGTCAACTCTCTCTAAACAAATATCCGCTGGATCAAATTTTTTCAAAACCTTCCTGGCAGAATGTTTTAATTTCATCGTATAGCTTAATTTCGAGTCATACCCTTTCAGATCCATCATTTGCCATAAGGCAATATTACTTTGTTTAAATCCATTTTTTTCTAATAAAAAACTTAAAATCTCTATAGATTCATCATAAAAATAGGGCGGCAGACGAATGATAATTTTTTTAGTATCATTATTGAAAAAAGTTTTTTGCAGAAGTTGATCTAAGCACTCCTCTAATTTTTTTATATCTGAATTCTGAGCTAGAAATAAAGGAAACCAAAATGGTGCATATATTCCATAAAAATCTACTTCGTGTTGCTTTAAACCGAAAACGAAGCTCTGCTTCCCTTGATCACCAAATAAATTATGTGCCACAGGCTGCACGTTAGGGACTTCACTTAATTCTTGATAAGCTAATGTTGAGTAAATATTCTCCATTATTGATAAATTGTCACTAAAGCAACAACTCTGCCTCTAATTTTTGATGTATCAACTGGTTTAATAGGATCGATGTCGGCAACCCCATGAAAAGATTGTCCATCATAAATTGCGATATCACCAGACTGGGCTAATTCTTCAATATCAATGTGATTATGATCGTGAACCAAATAACCACCACCACGCTCAAAATCTATTCCACGTTGCGTTACAAAAAGAACTAATTGAAGTAGCTGTACATTCTGCTCTTTAGAAGCGGCCTCAGCTACATAATCACGATGCCCAAGCATAAATCCACCCCCATTGGGATATATCTGGAAGCGACATGCATTAAAACTGTCACCCGATAATGATTCGTCAAAAGTATTATTGTTATCATCTCGAATAGCATCCCGCGCTGCAATTAGCCGAGTAAAGTGCGCTCTGAATCCGTAAATATCCTCTGCAGATATTGGGTTATAAGCCGTGATCATAAACCGGGCGTTACCAACTTGAGCCCCCGATGATGCTCCTACCGACCATTTTAACGAATTCTCTCTAACAGTTTTTCTGCTGCCCTGAGTTGTCCCCAAAATAGCAGACTCATTGTCCAATTTTGCATGCACTAACTTTAGTGATTCACGGATCTTTAATTGGTCAAAAATTCCCCGAATTAAGATTGCACCTTCGCTAGCCACATGGCGTTTTATTTCCGCACTCTGGCTTCTTAGTTCGCCTAAAGAGCTGACATTTAATATTTTCATTATTTAACTTTAAAATATTTCTTTGCGGTTACTTTTCCATTTCTTTCTGCTGGATTGCCCATATAAATCGAATTTATTTCAGTATTTTTATTTACCATAGCACCTGCAGCAATAAAACAATCTTCTGCGACTGTTACATAATCAATTACTGAAGCATTTATTCCAATAAACGACCTTTGGCCAACCTCAGAAAATCCTGCAATACATACATGTGATGACAAGTATGCTGAATGTCTTATTTTTGAACCATGACCTATATGATTACCAGACCATAAAATAACATTATCTTCAATAACTGCCCGGTGCTGTATATTATTTCCTTCAAATATCATGCAATTACTGCCTATTTCTGCAGTTCGCCAAATAGTTGCTTTCGAACTGATATAACTAGCCAACTCATAGCCTAGTGACTTAATGAGCTCATAAACTCTTAGTCTTTGTTGATTAAGTTGCCCATAAGATATTGCAATAAATATTTTATAGCTATCGGTAGGACATTCCATCTCTATGGTAGATAATTTATAAACGGGGTAGCCGTGATGCATCAATTCTTTTTTCCAGAATTTGTCATCCACGATAAAACCAGCTAAGTTCTCAGCTGAGTCGATAATGAAAAATTCAGCGGCGATTGTAGCGGTTTCACCAGCGCCAAATATTAATAGTTTTTTTGCCGCCAATTAATAACTCACTAATTTTGCAAGGCCTATGCCACCGCGACCCATATCATTTCCATTATAGAAACAATATACATCTCCATGTTTGTTTCTGATTAAAGCTGGATAAGCTAGATGCGTTGAGTCAAAATCATCTGGTCCGGGAGTAAGACCGAAATCACTTTTTCTTTCCCAAGCTTCTAAGTCTGAGGATACAGCGTATCCAGATTGGTATTCACCATCTACCTTGCCATATGTGAATGTTAGGATATGATAATTATCTTTTAGCGTAAATACCCTTGATCTGCCTAAACGATACTCCCCTTCATTTTGAATATTTATTTTTTTTCCTTGGTTTCTTTCAAAAGACAAACCATCCTTACTTGTTAATGTTGCCACGGAATAGTTTGGATATGGTTTTCCTTCTATCGTTTCCCAGCTAGCACCTTCAGAGTACCATATTTGGAAACGACCATCACCTCTTTTTCTTATACCATGTATCGCACGAATAAAGAGGCCATTATCATCTCTATCAATAATTGGAGATTGAATATATCTCTTAAATGTGGCTCCATTGTCTTGGCTGATTGCCAATCCGCCAAAGGCTAAAAATTTCGCACGTGTAGCAAGTTGGAATCCAACATAATACATACGCAGCTCTTCACCAACTTTGATGAGGTCACCTAGCAACATCCCATTGTCATCGAATGCCCCTGGAATACCAATATCTAATACGGGACTTTTTGAATACCCAATTACCTTTTTAGGATTGCTTTCGTCCACATCAAAATATCCAATCCTGCTTATACCCATAACATCCCTGATACCACAATAAACACGTATTGTGCCGTTACCAAGGTTATAAGGTGTAGGTGTCAAAGTCCCGTTAGACCCCCAAGACATATGATCACCAGCTTTCCATATTTGACCCATTTTTTCCCAAATCATGGTATTTTCCACTTCTATCAATGAATATGCTTAAATAATAAACACTAACTTAACAGCATGCTTCACCCATTATAATACTGGGCCGCAATTTATGGCTCGCATATTCTATTTTGAAAAGCGCAAACGCCATTGAAGCTTAATTACCAATGCGTATGACCTTCCATGTTATAGAATTTAGTTAATTTTCACATCAAATCATTAGTAATTATATGAATAAAACAATCGTTGACGACTGCACTTTATTGAATTTACCCAAAATAAGCGACAACCGTGGAAACTTAACCTTTATAGAAAAAGGAATTTGTCCTTTTGAGATCAAACGTATATATTATTTATATGATATCCCTGCTGAATCTATCAGGGGTGGGCATGCGCATAAATCCTTAAATCAAATCATAATTCCGTTATCGGGCAGCTTTAATATTGAATTAGATGATGGTGACAATAAAAAGAATATCCATCTTTATCGGCCATACCAAGGTCTATTTCTTTGCCAAATGATATGGCGAGAAATTAACTATTTTTCATCTGGGGCTGTTTGCCTTGTTCTTGCATCAGACATTTACAATGAAAATGATTACTACAGATCGTACCCAGAATTCATAGAAAGTAAATATAAACTTGAAAGCTGTTAAATTTTTAAACCTTTCGTCTGCCTATCTAGAATTACAGACTGAAATTGAGACTGCCATACTAAAAGTATCACGTAGTGGATGGTATCTGCTTGGTGATGAGCTAGCACTTTTCGAAAAAGAATTCTCTGGGTATGTTGGTTCGACTTATACTTTGGGAGTTGGCAACGGACTTGACGCCATTAAAATAGCTCTAATGGCAGTTGGCATACTTCCGGGTGATGAGGTCATCGTCCCAGCACATACATTCATAGCAACTTGGCTCGCTGTTACTGAGATAGGTGCAACACCAGTGCCTGTAGAGCCCAACCCCAACACTTTCAATATTGATCCAAATCGTATAGCGCAAGCCATCACTTCAAAAACAAAAGCTATCTTGCCGGTGCACTTGTATGGCCAACCAGCCGACCTAGATCCAATTTCTGACATTGCTAAGCAATTTAATTTAAAAGTTATCGAAGATGCGGCTCAAGCTCAAGGGGCCGCTTATAAAGGTAAAAAGATTGGCTCTCATTCAGATGCTATAGCCTGGAGCTTTTACCCAGGGAAAAATTTAGGTGCGCTGGGTGATGCGGGCGCAATTTCAACAAATAATCCAGAAATTGCGGAAAATATTAGACAAATAAGAAATTATGGTTCTAGCGCTAAATACAAGCATGAAGTTCTAGGGATTAATTCGCGCTTAGACGAGCTACAAGCAGCCGTATTACGCGTAAAGTTAAAATATCTAACTGATTGGAATCGCAGACGCTCTGTTATTGCAAATTTGTATCAAACAAACATTAAATCACAAGACATTCAACTGCCTGCAGTCTTAAAAGATACTGACCCTGTATGGCATTTGTATGTCATAAAGCTAACAAAACGAAATCAACTATTAGAGTTTCTAAAAAATAATAATTGTGAAACTATTATCCATTACCCAACCCCGCCTCATCTTCAAAAATGCTACAAAGAATATAGCAATTCCCAATTGCCAATCTCAGAAAGTATATCTAGTAGCGTTTTAAGTTTGCCTATTAGTCCTCATCATAGCCTTGAAGAAATTAAATATATATGCGAATTAATTAATCAATTTAATTAATATATTCTATTCAATTCTTATTGGAATGCATCTATATGCTCACGAACTATTTTGCTACCTAAGTATTTTGAACCATTTATGTTTAGATGATTGGTGTCTCTAAACAATAATTTATTACCGTGAGTCATGCCACATTTCTGCTCATCACAAAAGTATTTTAGCGTTTTAATTAGTCTAATTCTTTTATTTTTCTTAATCACTCTACTTAACATAGCTTCATATTCTTGTGTTTTTCGCAAGTCAGTACACATTTCTGCTTTATATGGGAAGCGTATACCTTTACATCGAATGGGATCGAAAGAAAAAGTAGGTACATCTTCAATTAGATATACAAACTTACCTTTTGCAATAAGTTGATCGGCAGTTTTTAATAACTCAGCTTCAACTTTATCTAAATCATATTTCCCGGCCCAATCCATCGAAATCACTATATGCTTAATTGAGTCGGTTTGATTTAAAAACTGAAAAGTATCCTCGTATAATTTATTTTCAATAGATGGCAGACCCGTAAATACATAATATACGATATTTTTGCCAGGTAAATTTTCCGCCAGACCAATAAATAAATGCTCTGCATGGCTATTGCCTATTAAGGCAATATCTATTGGTTGATTTATTTTAGATTGCTGGCACCTAACATAACCTTCCCATCTTGCTGCTTTCTCCGCGATTTTTTTAGGAGTACACTCATAAAAATGCTCAAATGAATACTGATGGAACTCTCGATGGCCTATATCACCAGTATACAAATTTTGTATTGCCTCCCCTTTCCCAAAAACTTTACCCTGTTTAATAAAGGTAAAAAATGCAAGGGTTCCGATAATTAGCATTAAAATAATCAATGCAGATACTTTGGTATTTTCTCTTATTTTTTTTCCAAATCTAATGGGTTTCTCTACAACTTTATAAGTTATCCATGCTAATAATATAGCTAATAATATAGCTTTGCTTCTAATGTGCGCATCTGGGATTCTCGCTTCCGATATTCTTGCAAATGATAATAATGGCCAGTGCCATAAATATAGTGGATAACTAATTGTTCCCAACCAAACGATAACCTTATTTGAAAGTATATATTCGCTTACTGGAGAATTGGCACCATTATTTATTACTAATATAGTTCCTAACACAGGAAGTAGTGCCCACCAACCTGGAAATAGTGACTCCTTATCGAGAATAATCATGCTTAGCATAATCAATCCGAATCCAACAATTGAACCTAAATACTCAGCATAAGAATCGGCCACTAATTTCTTTGAGTCTATGAAGATGGCTAATGATGCACCCGCCAGCAGCTCCCATGCCCTTGTCAATAGAGAATAAAATGTTGCTATTTCATCATTTTTTATATTTGAAATATTAAAAATGAATGATGCCATTAGCAACAGCGCAGCCACTGCAATTAGTTTAAATTTTATCCTCCAGGCCACCCATAAAACTAATGGCCAAAACACATAGAATTGCTCCTCAATTGCCAAACTCCATAAATGCAATAAAGGTTTTGTTTCTCCGGAGTTATCAAAATATCCACTTTCATTCCATAAAGTCACATTTGATGTGAATGTAACAGCACTCATAATGTGCTTGGCTAACTGCTGAAATTCGTCAAATATTAAAAATATCCAACCAAATATAAATGAAGCCGCGAGTACTAAAATTAAACTCGGAAATATTCTTTTTATTCGACGGCAATAAAAATCAAAAAAACTAAATGTATCAGATTTTAAATTTTCATGAATTATTTGCGTAATTAAAAAACCTGAGATCACAAAAAAAATATCAACGCCAACAAATCCGCCGGGAAGCTTTTCGGGAAACGCATGAAAATATACAACAGCTAAAACTGCAAAGGCACGCAGACCGTCAATGTCAGGGCGATATTTTAATTGCTTCATTTCAGCGTTTTAATTAATTAAGATTGCCATACTTTTGGCTACTAATTGGTTATATTCACACACCAATTTATAACGGATTTTTATTACTTATCTCTTATACTAAACCACCTAATTCTCTAGCATCTTTTGCTGCATACGCATATTGATGCTTACCGATCTCCTCCTCATAACCCCATTCGGCATGAATAAAACACAAACTATTTGCAGAGGCGGCGATATAGTCCTCGTGCCGATCTCCAACATAAATTGCTTCTTGCGGATTTACAGCCAACTGCTGTAACAATACTGCGATCATCTCAGATTTATTTTTAAAAGGTATTGCCCGCTTATCAATGGCATAGATCTCTTTAAAGTACTTAGCCCACGATAAATGCTGAATAATCTTTTCAGTGGGGACAAAGCGCTTATTAGTTGCAATACTGAGTAGATAACCATCACTATTCAATTGCTGTAGAACCTGCTCTATATCCGTATAGGGTTGAGCTTTTTGATAACCATTGCTATCGTAGTACGATTTAAATACGCTAATTATGCGGTTAATTTCATTCACATCTTGTATGCCAGTGACTCGGCTCAATGCAATCGGTAACGGCGGTCCAATAATGGCATTGGTAATTTCAATAATGGGTTGATGACCACACTCATCTAGCGCATGCTTCATCGATTCAATAATTGATGCAGCTGAATCTATTAAAGTACCATCTAAATCAAAAATAATATGTTTCAATATTCACTACCCATCAATTTTATTTAAATTGATTTACGCATCTGCCTGCGTAAACTGTATTCGGTGTAAGCGCGCATACAAACCGTTATTAACCATTAACTCGGCATGCGTGCCGCTTTCGATAATTTCGCCTTTATCCAGCACCACGATCCGATCAGCACGTTCTATGGTTGATAAGCGATGCGCAATCACCAACGATGTGCGATGTTGCATCAGCGTCTCTAAAGCCGCCTGCACATGCCGCTCTGACTCACTATCGAGCGCCGAAGTGGCTTCGTCTAAAATGAGTATAGGTGCATTTTTTAAAATTGCGCGGGCTATTGCGATGCGTTGACGCTGCCCCCCGGACAAACGCACTCCGCGCTCACCCACTAGGGTTTCTAAACCCAGCGGCATTGCATGAATAAATTCCATCGCATGCGCTGCTTCGGCTGCGGCAACAATCTCAGCCATAGGCACTTCACGCATTTGACCATAGGCGATGTTGGCCGCTATGGTGTCGTTAAACAACACAACCTCTTGACTCACTAATGCAATATTCGCGCGCAAACTCCCTAGGCTGAGCTCTGCAGCATCCATACCGTCCAGTGTCATTCGACCTTCGGTTGGCACGTAGAAGCGTGGCACTAAGTTCACTAATGTACTTTTACCACCGCCTGACGGCCCTACAAAAGCCACCGACATCCCAGCAGGGATATCTAAGTTAATTCCCCGCACAGCCCACCGCTCATCATTCTGATAGGAGAAGCCCAACGCTTCAAATCGCAGATGCCCTATGGCTCGTGCAGCTTGTCGCGCTCCAGTTGAGACTTCACTCGGGGTGTCTAATAACTCGAACACGCTCTCAGCTGCTGCCAATCCGCGCTGTAAATTCTCTGCAACACCAGTCACACGCTTAATTGGTGCAGTTAACATTAACATAGCGGCCACAAACGACAAAAAACCACCTACGGTGGATTCATCAGCGCGTGATTGTATCGTTACCAAATAAATAATGAGCGCTAGGACTGTGGCCGCGACCATTTGCACAATGGGCACATTGGCAGCACCTGCCAATGCCTGCTTCATACTATATCGCCTCACCCAATTAGAATGCTCATTAAACCGCTGCATCTCGTATTGCTGACCACCAAATAGTTTCACTACTTTATGCGCAGACACACTCTCTTCAATTACCTGCGTAATATTGCCCATTGCCCTTTGCGTATCCCGGCTTGAATTACGTAAGCGCACATTAATCACTCGAATAATGTACGCAATAATCGGCCCCATAATGAGGCTTAATAAAGTTAGTTTCCAATTTAAGTACAACAACCATCCTAGTAACCCAGCAATAATGATGGAGTCGCGCACCACCACTGTGACCACACTGGTTGCTGCTGCGGTCACTTGCGTCACATCAAAGGTTAACTTAGAGATTAAATTACCCGTCATATGATCATCATAATATCGAGTAGGCAAGCTCAATAATTTTGCGAACATCTCTTCACGCAAATCCATCACCACTTTGTTACCCACCCAGCCAATGGCGTATGTGCCTACAAATGAGGACACTCCGCGCACAAAAAAGATCAACACAATGAGTATGGGCGCTAGCGTAATCACCATATTGTCTTTATGCACAAACGTGCCATCTAACATGGGCTTGAGTAGCGCTGGGAGTAAGGGCTCGGTGGCGGCAGTAATCGCCATGCCGATTAAGGACAATGCAAAGGTGCGCCAATATTTTTTTACATACTGCAACAATCGCAAATACAGTTGTAAATTTGTCATTTCATTCATGACGCGCACTGTATCAGGATTCACTGCTAACGTCTGCATTGCAGCAATGCCTGATGCAGCCCATCAGCAGCGCGCCCTTATCTAAATAATAGCATATAACTTATTGATTTACATGTAATTTATTAAACTTGCGTTGTTCCACCCCAATATCTTTTACTGCTACTTTGGTTGATAGATTAGACTCAGAAATATCTCTGCCTTAGGCGTGTTGTAGCCATACGCTAACTGGTAATCTGCATTAAATGCATTTTGAATTTTCAGGCGCGCTGTCCAATCAGAATCAATTTTCTTACTGCCATACAGATTAAATACCGTATAGCTTGAAAGATTTTCTGTACCATCCACCCGTCGACTCGACGCGTAGACCTTGGTCCCCACCTCATAGCCCGCATCCCACTGACGGCTCACGTCAATCGACCCATATTGCTTCGCACGGCGCGACAATTGCAAATTTGTTTGCACATCGCGCGGATCTTGAGACACCGCTGAAAAGCGTACGCTATATTGTTCCCAATGTGCGCTTGCGGTGAGTTCGTAGCCTTGATTTTGCACTTTAGGTACATTGGCATAGGTGGAGCTCGCGTTGGTATAGACAATAGCATTATCAGTTTTGGTCTCAAAGCGCACCAATCGTAACAAGGCTTTGGGGTGGCTATAGACTAAGCCGGCCTCTGTACTGCGGTGTGTTTCCGGATTTAAGCTGGTATTCCCGCCATAGCCAAACAATTCGCCAGCTGCGGGCGCACGAAATGCCGTAGAAATGGCGCTGGTTAACTTCAACCCCTCAGTGAGGTAATAGCCAATTCCCAGCAGGCCCGTATCGGCCCGACTACGCTTATTGCTGCCCGAGCCCGTTGCTAGGATATCGTCATGCCGAGCGTTCACTTGAACATCAAACTGCTGAAAACGATCGTTATAGCCCACAAAATACCCATCAGACTCGCGTTTTACGGTGTCGCCATAAGACGTATAGTCAGCTCGCACGGTCTCTGTGCCAAAGTTCAGCAGACCGCTGCCCAACTGATAACGATTAAACCACCGGCTTGCGACCTGATTACCCTCTGAATACCCCCCATTATCGGTCGACAACTGCACACCATTTTTATAATCTTTATATTGCAAGGTCGACTGCGTGACATCTAGACTGGTTTTCCATTGATCGGTCCATTGATAATTCCCAAATAGACTCAGATCATCGCTGCTGGTTTTAAACACATGCGTATCGGTTGTCTCTGCGGCACTGGTGGCATACAAATCGTCATAACTAAACCGATTCCGTACTACATTCACCCGCGCCCCTAACTCTAGGCGCGAATTAACTTTGCGAATCAAGCTGGCAATCAAGGCCTGATTCGTTGTGCCGTCATTGTCGGGGTTAGCGTAGGGTTGCTGGGTAGTATTCACCGCAGAAACACCAGTAGTGCGGTACTGCGATGTGGCAATCTTAAAACGATACTGCTCGACCTCGCCCCCATAACCCACACTTACATTTGAGGTGTTGTGCGAACCCACCGTCATACTGGCGTAGGCTTTGGGTGCACCCACACCTTGGCGCGTGGTAATACTAATCACGCCGCCAATTGCCGCCTCACCGTACAAAGCACCGGCATTACCGCGTAGAATCTCAATTTTTTCAATTTGGCCCAGCGGCAAATCAACCGCCTTCACCGTGCCAATACTATCGACTTGCGATTTCACCCCATCCACATAGACGGCCATGCTAATGCTGTTCTGACCCCTTAAAAAGAACGAGGTCACCGCACCTGGGCCGCCGTTGCGGCCAAACTCAAACCCTGCCTCGCCTTGGAGCAAATCTGCCAAGGTTGCAGCCTGGGCCCGCTCAATGTCTTTACGGTTAATCACCGTCACCGATGTCAACACATCGGCCAAGGACTGCTCAATTCGCGAACCGAGCACTACAACTGGATTCAAGGTTTCATCGGCAACACCACCGGCCGCTTCCACCCCACCACTCAGGGCTAGACCTGCTACCAATACACCCTGTAATACGCTTAAACCATAGCGCTTGCTATGATCTTTGTCTGAATCACACTGCATGAGAATCTACCTCGGTAAAGCGTGCCCGCCGCACGCGTGATCTATCCGGAAGCACAGTCACGCGAGGAAGCACGGCCACGAGCGCAGGCAGATTCACCATGGTCAATCTAATAAAATAGATGCCCTAGGAATAAATCCGACGCTTCGTCAGCTGACCGCCCTGCGCGGCTCTACCTGACACGAATAATGGGCCGGTCTCCGGGCTAACAATCACACCATCGCCGCCTTCCCATGTCGAACTCAACACAGTGGCTTTTGACGCGGGCTGCATGCTCACCATCACTGCATGCGGATTGCTTACCGTTGCGGGGGCAGCACAGGGTTTGACTCATTGAGTCGCACCTGTTTCCCGTTTAACTAAAGTCCTCGCGGACCTTAGCACCCATCACTCCACCCACTCCAATGGCTTGCGGGAGCGATTGAATTGAGTGGAACGAATTATACAGCCTTAATTTCATTGCATTTTTATTATTTAAGATCTGATTTGGATTAATAGTGAATGATTACTTACAATCATCTTATTGATACTTTAAGTTTAAAACTACATTCAGTATCATCTATTAGTAGTTGACTTCAATCATTATTTTATATTATATTGAAATCATGGAAGCTGAACTCACCTCTTTAGAAAATAAAATTACTCAATTTATTGAAGTCAATGAACACTTGCGCGAAGAAACCCTTAAACTTCGCCAAGAGATCGCTTCTATATCGCAACGCAATAAGCAGCTGGAAGAACGCATTACCCTGGCTAGCACGCGCTTAGAACGTATCGTTGAGCAACTGCCTGAAGAGAATACATGAGCGCCGAACCTGCAGGATTACAAATCACCATCATGGGTCGCGAGTTTCGCGTGGCCTGTTCTGAGGCTGAGCAAAAGGGATTGCTCGAAGCCGTTGAATACCTCAACGAACGCATGCAAGAAGTCCGCGATCGCTCGAGCGTGATTGGGCTAGACCGCATTGCCATCATGGCGGCACTCAATATCACCCACGAATTCCTCACCATCAAAGTCGGTGGCATTGATATTGCTGAGACCCGTCGCCGCATGAAGCGGATGGAAGCATCGATCGACCAAGCCATGGCGCGCCAAAACAAACTGTTTTAAACCACCCGCGCTGTGTAGCACCCATCGTCCAAGTTTGACCTCAAAATAACCACTCGTACTGTCGTCTGCACCACTGGAGGCCAACAATCGCGCACTGCACTGCGGATGTGATACTCTGCAATTTACGATCTTCGTAGTTTCGTAGTCTCTCTCTTAGTCTTTTAGATTCCCCTGCGGTGCGGTTGTGGGCCATATATTCTTTGGACCAATAACTTTGCATAGGTTATCAGCCCAAGCAGTCTCGGTGTGCGCGTCCCTTGCGGATGTACCTAAAGAGGCTCGGTTGGTGACCGCCTTGAACCTTTGGTTCAGGATGCTGGTTCACGAATGCACAGGCGGGGGACCCCACTCTCGATGCACAGCGTTTGATACACATGCTTGATCACGACTATCATTACTACCAACACTTTCATCGCCATCATCACCATCATCACCATCATCACCATCCACACCCCACTTCATTCATACTGAATATGCGCTACTGGCTCATTAAATCCGAACCCGACGTCTACGGCATACACGATCTCGCCCGCGACGTCACCACCCCCTGGACAGGCATTCGCAACTACCAAGCGCGTAACTTTATGCGCGACCAAATGAAGCCTGGCGACCAAGCCTTCTTCTACCACTCCAACTGCAAAGAACCGGGCATCGTTGGCGTTGCCGAAGTCGCCTCACCCGCCTACCCCGATGCCACCCAGTTTGACGCCAAAAACAAATACTTCGATGCCACCGCCAGCCGCGAAGAGCCGCGCTGGGTCCATGTCGACTTCCGCTTTGTGCGCGAAACCACCGCCATCACCCTCAATCAACTGCGCACTCATCCCGAACTGGCCCAAATGCGCATACTCGCCAAAGGCAACCGACTCTCCATCACGCCAGTTGACCCGGCGCATTGGCGCTTTATACAACAGCTGATGAAGGCATAAATTGCCTCACGCCATACCGGGCTAAGGACTGCTATGTTTGAATGGTGGTGGGCATATCTTGCACTTGGTGCATTTGTCGGCTTCTTTGCCGGCCTACTCGGCATAGGGGGTGGTGCGGCCATTGTGCCAATGCTGGCGTTTATCTATACCGCCAAAGGTTTTGTGCCGGACCACGTGGTGCATCTGGCCCTAGGCACCTCAATGGCCTCCATACTATTTACCTCCGTCTCCAGTGTCCGCGCACACCATCAACACCGCGCCGTACACTGGCCCACCGTCGGCCGTATGGCACCTGGCGTGATTGTCGGCACCTTTGTTGGCGCACTCATTGCCAGCAGCCTGAACGTGCGCCTACTGACCATTGTATTTACCCTACTGATTTACTACCTGTCCTCACAAATGTTCTTTGGGCGCAAACCCCAACCCAACCACCTACCAATGACCACACTCAGCGCCAGCTTCACTGCCGCGACGATTGGTGTGATGTCTAGCCTCACCGCCACCGGTGGCGCAGCCTTAGTGATTGCCTATTTAGTCAAACGCGGCACCACCATTCACAACGCCATCGGCACAGCAGCCGCGATTGGCTGGCCGCTGGCTGCTGCCGGCACTGCAGGCTACATCATCAGTGGATATTCTGTTGCGGGCTTGCCCCAATACAGCATCGGCTACATCTACCTGCCCGCACTGGCCGGCATCGTCACCGCCAGCATAGTACTCGCCCCAGTAGGCGCACGCCTTGCGCACCGCACATCGGGCACCTTACTCAAAAAAATATTCGCGTTAATCTTATTCCTACTGGCGACGAAAATGCTGTGGAGCTTTTTATAAATCATCTGGTTCGGCAAATATGCGTAGTGCCAAAATTGATCCTATTGACCAAGCTGTCCCGTCAAACTAGAACCCTAAATTCCATCTTAGGCAATATCAAACGTTGCGTAAAAGGGAATCTTTCGTAAAATTAAAATATATGAATTGAAGATTACTTTTAAGTTTTAACACTTTTATAATTTTATAATTTTGCAAATAGCAATTATAAGCATCCGACCAAAAGAGGCTACTGAGATCGCCTTAAAACCCATATACTTCAGACTCATGCACTTCAGATACCTGAATCGTAACTATACTTACTGCTTAGTTCACAAACCACCGCTGTGTTACCTCAAACTACAAACCACTCTAATGTAGTGCATTAAAGACTTATTTTAAAATCAATCGTTCCTTGCCTTGTAGATTAACCGCTCAATACGCAGCTGGGCAATGGTTCGGCTGCTTGCCGCAGTCAAAATAAATTTTTACTAACCCAGAGCTGCTTTTGATGCGTTTTAAAACATGCTCAACCTGTTTTCGCTCCGAACCACTCAAGAAATTAGATTGCAAAATTCTCTTAATTTCTTCGACAACAGATTTACGAGAATTTGCATATGTGTTGGAATACTGCTCAGATATGCTAGGAATCGCTGCAGAACGAAATCTTTCTATATCTGCGCTAAACAATGCATTATTGCGAAACTCTTGGCTTTTTTTCAGAAAATTAAATATTTTATTATCACCCAAACATTCATTCGTGCTGCCATCACATATCTCTGTCCTACAAACAAACGAATAATCAATAGGTCGCTCATCGATTGGTTCAGCATTGTGCAAATCACTCGAGCCATACACAATCTGTCGATACGCCATAAACTGGTCATCCAGATTGCCTGTTGTTTTTGCAGCTAAGGCTTTTAACTCGTTTGTTTTGATAAAAAATTCGGGTCTAATATCATTCACTCCATATCCGAGTTCAAATCCAAATATACCGTCAAATTCTTTAACCACATCATCCATAGAAATTTTCCGTTGGTTTTGTTCTCGGCTTTGGTTGTTCAAATCGTCCAGTTTATTACTGAGCTCCTGATTGAGTACAGGTATGACAATTTTTGCGTTCGCATATGCTTTCGCAAAATCGGCATCAGTTTTTGCTGTTGTAAATAATGCCAGCATTCGATTAAATTTATCAGCCACTGCCGGGCTAAAATATTTGGCAACATTTGAATTAATGTGCCTATCAGTTTTATTTTGAGTCCTGCTATCCGCGCTTGGCACTATCGCCATTGCCGTTATTAGCGCTAAACACAAAGCCATTAACCTAAAGCGCGTATCTAGATTTGATTTAATCGTGCGTATGGTGGTGGTGATACTCATTACACTCCAATCGGCACGGATCTTACAATCGATCCGTTTTAAAAATATTCAACAAAAATAGAAAGTTCAAAAAATCAAGATACGCTCAAACTACATTAGCGTTCAGTATTGAGATGATTTTATTTTGAAGCTAATCATTATAGATTTTTGTAAGTGATATCAACACTGTATAGGGTCTATCATCTAATTTCAATCTCGTCATGTAGCTGCTTAGTTTGCTTTTGCTATCGCATTTTTTAGTAAGCTCTACACATTCAGTATCTACACATCATTATGGCATGTGCCAAAGTTTATCAACAGACGCAAGCCCTTACACAATAATGATTTAACTATACGAATTAAATTTCATTTCTATTTTTTCACCATCATTAACATGATTAAACTGAAACTTATTGGTATAGTTTTTTTAGATTTTAATTTACTAAATATACGCTTTATGTACTGTCACGTCACACTTACTTAAGTGCCTTAGGGTGTCAATCGCATGATAGGGCCTACAAACCAAAAATATAATTTCAGGTACAACCGTATCACCTATAAAGTTTATTTTCATATTTATATCAAAATAAACATCATTAAATTAATTACATTTAATCAAAACTGAATTTGATTTCAATTTAATAGTGTAAATGGATCAGGCGTAGCGTTTAAGCCTGCGCTTACGTTTTGCGATCCAGACAAATCGCGGGGCATCGCCAGTAATGGGTGCTATGCGGGGCGGGCGGGCTTGCATACAATGCGTGCGTAATTATGCAACCCTTTGCATAAAAATTGCCTTGTCTGTGTCGGTAAAAGGTGGGCATACGTCAGCCATCTAACCCATAACTTTTTTATATTTATTAACGAGATTAAAGAGCCTCATATGAGCCAACACGATCAAGACTTTAATAGTCATGGAATCCACAATACTTTATCCGAACTTCAAAAAACTTTAAACGAAATCAATCAATCCGTCGTTCCAAAAGATCACGTTGCGTATCTAGCACGTACGAAAAAACTCACCGAATCTGTTCAACATCTCATTCATGCAGCAGATCGTGATCTCATATTGGAATCAGTACTGAATAGTGTTAAAGAAAAACTCGATAAAGCACTTGATTTTATTAATGCCTATAACAACCAAGACCCACAATCTAAGGATATTATTAATTGTTTAAAAGATGCCTCGGAGCGTGTAGTTGAAGCCTGTCTGCTAAGTGCACCCCTCACGCTTGCTTCATATCCAATAAATTCAGAAGCTCACTTAAGCAGTTTAAATACCTATAAATTACAAGCAGAAAAGCTACTGACTACCACATCGGATCAAGTTGAAAAATTTGACAGCTTTTATAAAAAAACTTTTGAAGATACAACAAATCCATCGACTGGCAACCAAGAACTTAGTTTTGAAAATAACCTTGAAAAATTAAAGGGGGATTCAGAAGCAAACTTAGAAAGTTTAAATACCTATAAATTACAAGCAGAAGAGCTACTGACTACCACATCGGATCAAGTTAAAAAATTTGACGACTTTTATAAAAAAACTTTTGAAAATACAAAAAATCCATCGACTGGCAACGTAGAACTTAGTTTTGAAAATAACCTTGAAAAATTAAAGGGGGAAGTTGAAACATTAAAGGGGGATTATGAAGAAAAATACAAAGCGCTTTATGACAAAATTGACGGCCTTGTCGAAGGTGCAACGACTGCTGGTTTAGCCGTTGCATTTGTAAAATTTAATATAAAATCATTCAAGGCCAAACGGAGATACCAAGGACTATTTTATGTACTATTAATGTTAATGATTTTTTTTAGTTATCAATTTGTTGAAGCGCTTAATAAGCTTGGAGATTTAAAGTTTGAAACTATTCTTTTGCATCTATTACAAAATCTTCCACTTTGGGCAGCTGCAACATGGTTAGGATTTAATTTCAACAAGCGTGCAAATGAAGCAGCCAGGTTGGAACAAGAATATGCCCATAAAACGGCAGTTACCCAATCGTATCAAGGTTTTAAAGAGCAAATCGACAAGCTTACAGATAACGACCCTGAACTCCATAAGGATCTAAAATCAAAGCACATTAAAGTGGCAATTGATGCAATCGGCTATAACCCATCGCAAATCTTAGACAACAAACACGGTGAGTTACCACCATTCTTGGCGCTGCTACAAAAAAACCCAGAGTTACTTTCAAAACTTGAAAAACAATTCACCGTACTTCTTGAAAAACAATTCACCGTACTTAAAGACCAATAACTGACCTCACGCTTCGTAGCTCAGCCACCCCCCTCCACGTGTGGCTGCCCCCCGCACTACCTCCCCCTTCACCCCTTACACAATCTTCCGACTGCGCAAATCTGCAATCGCCGCTGCATCCAGATGCAAGGCATCACGCAAAACCTCCTCGGTGTGTTGCCCCAAGGTGGGTGGTGGTAGGTGGTATTCAATTGGTGTGGCTGAAAAACGCATGGGGCTTGCTACCAAGGGTAGCTTGCCCGCTGTGGGGTGGTCGAGCTCGATCTTCACGCCACGCGCTATGACTTGGGGCTCTTCAAACACTTGCGCCAAGTTATTAATCGGGCCGTTGGGCACACCTGCCGCCTCTAGCGCATCGACCCAATCGCGGGTGGTGCGTTGGGCGAAGATGTCGTTAAGTAGACGGGTGATTTCTACGCGGTTTTCTACGCGCTTGCCGTTGGTGACAAATCGCGGATCTTGCGCCAGCGCCTGACAGCCCGCAGCTTCGCAAAACTTTTTAAATAAGTTGTCATTGCCACACGCCAAAATGATGTCGCCATCTTTGGTGCGGAAGGTTTGATACGGCACAATATTCGGGTGCGCATTGCCTAAGCGCCCAGGCGCCTCGCCCGTGGCGAGGTAATTCATGCTTTGGTTGGCCAGGAACGCGACTTGGGTGTCTAAGAGTGCCAAGTCTAGGTGTTGCCCCACGCCAGTCTCGGCTCTGTGCGCAATGGCGGCACACACCGCTATCGAGGCATACATGCCTGTCATCAAATCCACAATCGGCACGCCCACGCGCTGCGGGCCACCACCGGGTAAGTCGTCACGCTCGCCGGTCACGCTCATTAAGCCACCCATGCCTTGCACCATAAAGTCGTAGCCGGGGCGTTCGCGGTAGGGGCCGGTGTGGCCAAAACCTGTTACCGAGCAGTAAATCAGCCGCGGGTTAATTTTGCGTAAATCGTCATAGCCCAAACCATAGCGGTCTAAGTCGCCAAATTTGTAGTTCTCGAGTAAGACATCGACCTGGGTGGCTAATTGCCGCACCAAGGCTTGGCCTTCGGGGTCGGACAAATTGACGGTCATTGATTTTTTACCGCGATTGGCGGCAGCAAAATACGCTGATTCGCGGGTGTCTGCGCCGGCGGCATCTTTTAGCCACGGTGGGCCAAACGCCCGTGAGTCATCCCCTGCACCCGGACGCTCGACTTTAATGACTTCGGCTCCCAAGTCAGCGAGATTCTGTCCTGCCCAAGGCGCGGCTAACACGCGCGATAAATCTAAAACTTTAATATGCGATAACGGACCAGCCATCATTTTCCTTTGTTGATCAATTAAAATTAAATCATCATAACAATTAAATAAAAAATAAAATAAAATAAAATACTTTAAAATCAAATACTTGCTGTATTTTTTGGCATGCGTATTACGTTACAGATTAGCCAGCTTATCGCCCGGTAAAGCGGGGCGTCTGTTTGGCCAGAAACGCATCGTAACCGATTCGGTAATCGGCGGTGGCAAAGTAATCAAAATTGGCGCGCCGCTCGGCATCAGTCAAGGGCTGTGGTGCCGGCGTTAGACGCCGAATCATCTGCTTATGCCAGCGC
>Ga0209499_1000119_pt1 | contig 55336 bp, 64 predicted proteins | sample C_130208_EF_Meta_FD_187306 | JGI IMG/M metagenome (GOLD analysis project Ga0209499, IMG submission 187306) | Freshwater microbial communities from Lake Croche, Canada to study carbon cycling - C_130208_EF_MetaG (SPAdes) (version 2) | ecosystem: Environmental > Aquatic > Freshwater > Lake...
TTATATCTGACTCATTTATTGGTGTGTTTGGGTGTAATATTGTTGCATCTTGTCCCAATACATTTTATACAAATAATTTTTGTTCTTGTGGGTCAATCTATTCAAGTACGTTGTCATCAGGACAAGCGGTTTGTACCGGTACTAATGGGTTATTAACAAATTATACACCTGTAAGTTCCGTTATTATTCAGGGTACGTGTACAACATCTTCAATTAGATGTGGGGTTGCTAATAACGCGACTGCTGATTTTTCGGCATCGTTGGCTGGTACAGGTAATACCGCATCAGGATTAGCGTCGGTAGTTGTTGGTGGTGCATTAAATAATACCTATAGTACCTATTCTTTTGTGGGTGGTGGTGTTGGTAATAAATCGTCTGGTAATTCTACAAGTGTTGTTGGGGGATTTTTAAATACCGCATGTTGTGCGACATCATTTATTGGAGGTGGACTTCAAAATATTACTAGTGGCTCAACATCTTCAGTTGTTGGAGGATTTAAAAATACTGCAGGTGGTGACTACTCATTTATTGGTGGTGGAGGTTCAAACATTATTACATCAGGTGGTTCTTATAGTTTTATTGGGACAGGTAGAGGTAATACTGTTAGTGGTAACTACGGTATGGTACTCGGAGGTAGTGGTAATACAGTTACAGGTAGTTTCTCATCGGCAATTGGTTGTGGATTAAATGCTACGGCTAACTGTACGTTATATACTAATAATATAATAACAGGTACAATATCTGCTACGACATATAATAACCTTCCATCATTTAGTGGGGGAAGTATTACAGGTTTAACTATTAACGGTAATCTAACGGTTACGGGTAATACGTCATTACAAGCTTTAACGGCGACGACAATATCTGCAACAACTTATTCTAACCTACCAACAGATATTAGAACGACAGGAGGAACTTATTCTAACAATACTTTTACATTTACTAACAATACAGGTGGAACTTATTCAATATTATTCAATACAGTTACAGGTTTAACTATTAACGGTAATCTAACGGTTACGGGTAATACGTCATTACAAGCTTTAACGGCAACGACAATATCTGCGACGACATATAACAACTTACCTTCATTTAGTGGGGGAACTATTACAGGACTTACAATTAACGGTAATTTAACAGTTACAGGTAACACGTCATTAAAAGGTCTAACTGCAACAACAATATCTGCAACAACATATTCTAATTTACCATTTTCAGGTACTGTTAGAGGTGGTGGTACATCAAATTACATTCCAAAATGGACAGGAACAACCGCATTAGGTAATAGTCAGATACAAGATGACGGAACAAATATTGGTGTTAGTGTTGCTCCATCTGCTTCTTATAAAATGTATGTCTATTCATCAGTAAATTCGACCACTTTGAATGTTCAAAATCAAGCATCAGGGGGTATCGGTATTTCTTCATTAGTTAATGGTGGTGGTGGAGCAACTGGAATAAGCTCTTCTGCTTTCGGTGGTAATGGTTTTAACAATACAGGTATATTAGGTGTTGCTCAAGATGGGTTATTAGCAATAGGTGTTAAAGGTGCTTTAGACACTTCAGAATTTGGAGGTATAACTACAGGTATTGGAGGTTATTTTGATGCTAGAGCAATTGGTGGTTATAGCACCCCATTAAGTGCATATTCAGTTCAATTACTTGACGGGACTGAAGGTGTTAACAAAGTTTTATTATCCACGACATCTGATGGTAAAGCCAACTGGTCAAGTACACTAACAGGTTTAACAAATGTTAGGTCAACAACAATATCTGCAACAACATATAACAATCTTCCATCATTTAGTGGAGGGACTATTACGGGTTTAACCATCAACGGTAATTTAACTGTAACGGGTAATACTTCATTACAAGCATTAACTGCAACAACAATATCTGCAACAACTTTATCATCACCATTCACAACAGGTTCGGTTATATTTCAGGGAAGTGGAGGAACTTTATCACAGAATAATTCTAATTTCTTTTGGGACAATACAAATAATCGTTTAGGTATTTTAACAAGTAGTCCCTCATATGGATTAGATGTTAGTGGAACGGCGAGGGTGCAGAATCATTTTTACCAAAGTTCTGGATTTGCTTTAATCAGTTTAGGTAATACTCTAAATCTACGTTCAAACATAGCAGGTGGTAGCGGATATATTATAGATGCTCAAAGTTATAATACTTTAAATAGCCCTAATAATGAGCAAGGATTTGCAAACTTTTTAGGTACGTACGCTCCAACATCAGCAAGTGGAACACCTTCTTTTAACGCTCTAAAAGTAACTCCTACAATAAACCAAACAGGTGGCTCGAGTGGAGTTACAAGAGGAATTTATGTTAATCCAACGATATCGGCAGCGACAGATTTTAGAGCGATAGAAACAACTATTGGGAATGTAATGTTAAACACTGTAAGTGGTAATACACTTATTGGCACAACTGCAAATACAGGAACTTATAAATTAGATGTTCGTGGAGCCACAAGATTATCTGCAACAACAGGAACAAGTTTAACTGTAATTAGTTCAGGTAATAGTACATCAGCACCTGTGTTTTCAGTACAAGGTTCACAAGGTGAGTTGTTTAGTGTTACAGATAGTTTAACAGGTTCGTTATTCTCTGTAAGTGACATTTCAGGTCTACCAATATTAGAAGTGTTTTCTGATAGTACAACAATTATTGGTGACTATCAGGCTCCATCACTTTATACTACAAAACGTGTAACATCAATTACTGCGTCAACAGGTACAACAATTTATTCATTTCCAACAAGTGCATACACGTCTTCATTTGTTGATTATTATGTTAGTGGGTCTACAGGATTGAGAGCTGGAAATATGATGGCAATATGGAGTGGTAGTACAGTTAACTTTACTGAAACATCAACTAATGATATAGGGGTTACAACTCCAGTGACATTTGGTTATGTGATGTCAGGGTCAAGTGCCGTTTTACGAGCATCCGCATCAACAGGTACTTGGATTGTGGAATCAATATTAAGAGGATTATAAAATGGCGTTTCAATATTCACCCAAAATAGTTACGGACGGATTAGTGTTGTATTTGGATGCTGCAAATACTAAAAGTTATGTAAGTGGAAGTACTACTTGGAATGATATCTCACGTGGTGGGAATACAGGAACATTAGTTAATGGGCCTGTTTATAGTGGAACAAGTGCTGGTAGTATTGTACTTGACGGTACTAATGACTTTATATATGTTCCTTTTATTTTAGATACTTCAACAAATTATACTATTGAGGTTATTGGTAAATCATCCACAATGACTACTGATATTAATAATAGGCAGACATTATGGTGTTTTGCTTCCGGTACTTCCCAGGGGTATCAACTGTTAGATTTTGAAATATGGGGAGATGGATTAACATCATTTAATGGTGATAATACAAATTTCGCAACACCATTACTTGCAACCTTGACACCCATAGGTACCACAGACATTAAAGTTTATACATTATCTAAATCAGGTACAAGTCAATCTTGGTATGTTAATGGAGTTTTTAGAATAAGTGTTACACAAACATACACTGGAACATCACAATATTTTAAAATAGGTACTAGAGGACCAGGTACAACAGGTACAGGAACACAATGGAACGGAATTGTATATTCTGCTAAAATATATAATAGAAATTTAACGGCATCAGAAATCCTGCAAAACTATAATGCCACTAAATCAAGATTTGGTATCGTGTGATATTTATTAATATGTATATCTATTTAATAACAAATAAAATAAATAATAAAAAATATGTCGGTAAATGTGAAGAACGACCAGACAAATCAAAATATTATTTTGGTTCTGGGAATCAAATAAAATTGGCAATAAAAAAATACGGAAAAAAAAATTTTACAAAAGAAATACTTGAAGAAAATTTAACAAAAGAAAATATATGTGAACGAGAAATTTATTGGATTAAAGAATTAAATACTCATAGTAAAATTGGGTACAATTTAACAGATGGAGGTGATGGTATTCGTAATCCTTCTGAAGAAATTAGAAAAAAATTAAGTGATTTAGGAAAACAAAGAATAGGGAATCTTAATAATAGGTATGGTTCTAAACTTACTGAGGAACATAAAGAAATATTACGAAAAGTAAATTTGAATAAAAAACTAAGTCAAGAAACTAAAGAAAAAATTAGCAATAAAAAGAAAGGGTTTAAAATGTCAGATGAAACCAAGAAAAAAATGAGTGAAAATAGAATTGGTAAAAAACTACCAGAACATATTAGGATTAATATGTGTAAAAATAAACCAAATAAAATAAAGGTTGCGAAAATAGATAAAAAAACAAAAATGATTTTATGCGTTTATGAATCTTTAAAAATGGCATCATTAGATAGTGGTGTTAAAATACCAAACATATCAATGTGTCTAAATAAAAAATTAAAATCAAGTGGTGGTTTTATTTGGGAAAAAGTAATTGATTAACAATGGCAGGAAGAATATCATATTACGGAGGAATTGTAAAAGATGGTTTAATCTTTGATTTAGATGCTGCTAAACGAGATTCTTATCCTGGAAGTGGTACAGTTATTAGAGAGATAACAGGTACTAATGTTATCGGTACTTTAATAAATGGACCAACCTTTAGTCTAAATAATGGAGGTTCAATTACATTTGATGGTACGGATGATTATGTAATAATAAATCAGAATAATATACAACCTTCAGCAGAGCTCTCAATAGAGTCGTGGTTTAATTCTTTTGGAAGTAATGGTAGAATACAAGGTATTTTTTACGCCAATTATGGTCTTGGTTTACGGTTATCAATAACTGGACAAATGCATTCAAGAGTTAATAGCGGAGCAGCATCGTATCAAAACACAACTACCACAACATATTTTAACAATAGATGGAATCACGTTGTTTTAACAATTAACTCAACGCAAGCGAAATTATATATTAATTCATCATTTTTAGAACAATATTCAATTTCATATAGTGGGAGTAATACTTTTTCCACAAGTATTGGAGGTTTTGGAACTGACATTAATGACCCGGCTAATAGAGGGTTTTATGGTAATGTGAGTGTATGTAGGGCGTATAATAAAGTATTAACTGACCAAGAAGTTCTACAAAACTACAATGCGTTAAAAGGTAGATACGGTTTATAATATTTATAACATATGGAAACACAATTACAAGATTACGGACAAAGACAATTTATGATATTTGGTACAAGTGAGTTACCACTTATTGATTTTACACAAGTTTTAGAAACATCAATAGATACCGTTAGAAAGTCGGTTGATGAAACAAAGACATTTGTTAAATGGGAAGGTGATGTCGTTCCATCAAGTGTGGACTCCTTGACAACAAAGGAAGGCCCGTATACCTATGAAGAAATATTAGATATTTTACAAACTCCTGAATGGACATCTCCTGACCCGATTATATGAGTACAGTACAGAATATAAGAAATATTACTACAAATGGTTTGTCTCTTTTATTAGACCCAGCTAACCCAAAATTTTACACACCAACAGGTAGTACAATTTATGACGCAAGTATTTCCTCAAATATTGGTACTTTAGCAAATGGAACATTATATAATTCATCTAACGCTGGAAATTTCTTTTTTGATGCGACTGATGACTATATTAATCTAACGAACTATTTTAGTGCAACAACTTGGAGTGTAAATTATTTTGGAAAATTTAATATTTCTAAAAGTAAAGTCACACAACAAATGATACTAAATCGGAATTCAGTTGGTACTTCAGATGGGAGTTTACTTTTAGAATTCACATATTCAGTAACCATTTATCAAATATTAGTTGATTCAAATTCAAATATTTTTATAGGAGGAAGAATTGTTGAATATAATGGGACTGAAAGACAATTCATTGTAAAAACAAATTCATCAGGTACGTTATTAACAGAATTTAATTTAGGTTTATCAATTAACCAAACACAAGATGTAACTTGTATGGGGTTTAATTCTTCAGGTGACTTATTATATGCCGGTTATAATTTAGATAGTCTTGTAAGAGTAAATTCAACAACAGGTGCTCGTCAACAAACAATTGCAACAGTAAATGCAACCATAACACAATCTAAATTTATAATAGATAACACAAACGATAAAATTTATATTGGTGGTTGGTTCACGTCTATACAAGGAATATCCGCACAAAGATTAGCTCGTCTTAATTTATCGGCAATGACAATTGATACAAGTTTTAATACTACAACAGGTTTTGTTAATACCGAAGATGTTCAAGATATGGTATTACAACCTGATGGTAAACTAATTGTTTTAGGTCAATTTACAAGTTATAAAGGAGTTTCCATTAATAGAATTGTCAGACTTAATTCAGACGCGAGTATTGACCCAACTTTTCAAACATCAGGTGCGACATTTGGGTTTAATGGTAATATCTCAAGAAACTGCACAGTTTTACAATCCGATGGAAAAGTAATTGTTGGAGGAGCATTTACGACATATAGTGGTGTAACAAGCAATAGAATTATTAGATTAAATTCTGATGGTACAATTGACAATACATTCACAATTGGGTCTGGTTTTAATGCCGCTGTAACTTGTGTTGCGTTACAATCGGACAGAAAGATTCTGGTTGGTGGAAGTTTTGGCGCATATAGCGGATTATCAAATGCGTATATTGTTAGATTAAATACTAATGGTACTAAAGATTTAACATTTACCGCATCCACAGTTTCAACTGTCACATCAATTACAGTACAAAATGATGGAAAAATTTTAATTGGTAGTGGTTATATAACACAAGTTAATGGTACAAATGTAAACCAAGTTTGTCGATTAAATACCGATGGTTCAATAGACAATACTTTTTCATCTGGAACAGGTATTTTAGGAGCTTATAGACTTAACACTCAAGTACTCTATTCAACGGCAGTTTCATCAATATCAACACAATCTTTTTTTTCTTTTACACAACCCTCTAATTGGCGAAAATATGAAAACTACGAGTCAATATTATCTAACAAATGGTTTAATTTAACGATGACTAAAAACACTGGTAACACTTTTAACCTATTTTGGAATGGTGAATATAAAGAAAGTGCTACCCCATCTCCAGTATTTTCAACAAACAACATAACAAATAGAATTGGTCCGGCAAATGGTAATGTCGGTGTTATACAATACTATAACAGAGAATTATCAAGTGTGGAAGTTTTAAATAACTATCGTTCTTTTAAAGATAGATATCAAATTACGTAGTATTTATAGTAAACATTATTACTATGAATATAGAAATTCAACCAGTTATCGTACCAACAAAAGGAACAGGTACACAATTTAATTTAGATTCTCTTAAATTCCCGATGTTTCCAACATCAGTTCCATTCCTTTGGCAAGTGTTAACAGATGAAGGTGTTACAGTTTTGGAAGGTAACCTATATATGGACGAACAAACATACTCAGGATGGTCAAACGATGATAACTATGCAATTGATTGGGCTTTGAATGAGGTAGGATTACAAAGAGTAGTTTAATAATGTATTTATATAATAATCTTGGATAGGGAAAAGATTTACTTATGGCAAACGAATTTAATATAAAAAATGGTTTTATAACCAGCGGAAACTCCAATGTTTACGCAAATCTAAATGTAACAGGTACATTAAGTGCGTCAACAATATCGGCATCAACTATATCATCACCATTTACAACAGGTTCGGTTATATTTCAGGGTAGTGGTGGAACATTAACTCAAAGTAACTCACAATTATTTTGGGACAATGTGAATAATAGATTTGGCGTTGGTACGGCTTCGCCAATATCAGAATTATCTGTTGGAAGTATTAATGGAATAACTTTGCAAAGTGGTGTAATTATGCCAAATCTTCACAGAGATAATACCGATGGTGCTTTTTTAATTAGAAGTTATAATACAACTACCACTACTTATACAACTAACGTAAAAGTTAGGCCTAATGGTAATTTCTTAATCGGCACAACAACAGACGCAGGTCAAAAATTACAAGTTAGTGGTAATACTTTAATTCAAGGTGGATTAACTGCTACGACAATATCCGCAACAACAATATCAGCATCAACAGTATCATCACCATTTACAACAGGTTCGGTAATATTTCAGGGTAGTGGTGGAACATTATCTGAAAATAACTCACAATTATTTTGGGACAATACGAATGCAAGATTGGGTATTGGTACGGTTTCGCCTGCTACAACATTACAAATATCAGGAACAACGACAACACAAGCTATTATACCAGTAGCAGATTCAACATACAATTTGGGAACTGCTGCGTTACGATACAATACTATTAACCTTCGTGGCTTATCTTCAGCGGGTAACTCGTTAGATATAAACGCAGGTAACATAAATTTAAATGATAGTGTTGGTGCAATTAAAGCACGTTTGATTGGTGCAACTGGAAATTTCTTAATAGGCACAACAACAGACGCAGGTCAAAAATTACAAGTTAGTGGTAATACTTTAATTCAAGGTGGTCTAACCGCAACTACTTTTAGTGGAAATAGTAATACTATTTCAGGTACTAAAGGTTCTGTAATAACAGACGGTAGTAGTACTACAGCATTTTTAACTTTTTCAGGTAGTAATACAATTGGTGGTACAGGATATACTGACTTTATAAGAGTTACCAATACCGCAGCAGGTGCAACCAACCCAAACAAAACTTTTAGAACAAATAACACAGGTGCTCTTGAAATTGTAAATAGTACGTATGGTACAATTATACTTTCACTTACAGATGCTGGAGTGTTAAGCACACCAGGTGGAGGAACATCTGATTTAAGAAGAAAAACAAATATTCAATATATTGACGATGAAATTACCCCACATATTTTAAATTTAAAACCTGTCAAATTTGAATATAAAGATTATAGTGGTACAACAAGACACGGTTTTGTCGCTCAAGATGTTTTAGAAACATATCCTGAATTGGTACTTGGTGATGGTGAAAAAGAAAACGGAACATACGGATTAGATTATGATGGTATTTTATCTTTAACAGTTAAATCATTACAAGAAACAATATTAAAAGTTGAAAAACTTGAAAAAGAATTAAATGAACTTAAAAATAAAATGGGTTAATGGCTTATATACAAATATCTAATATTGACGGAACACCACCTTTTCAGTTTTATGTCTGTGATTATGGTGGAAATAATTGTGAATTAGTTCAAACAGAATATGACCCAATCTATTGGCCAATAAATGTCTATGTCCCACCAACATTTTATGGAATACAATCATTTATGTTAAAGATTGTTGATTCTAATCTATGTGAAACGATGACAATATATAATTGTCCAACACCAACACAAACACCTACTCCAACCCCCACCCCAACTCCTACACCTACACCTTAATATATTTCGTTTTTAATATTCATAAAAATGAAAATCTTGTTATTTATAGTTAATGGCTTTAGGATTTAAAAATTGTTGTGATAGTAATGAATATTTCTACCTAACTGGTATTCCTGGTTATGTATCTGAGTTTGAAATATATTATATTGAAACTCTTGAAGGTGAGATATTTTGTGGAGAGTATGTTGAAATACCCGCATTAAATTATCAACCAACAACATACAGTTTAGTTGGAATGACTGGTCAAACAAGTTGTTCAAATTGTATATTATTAAATCCATGTCCTACAGGAATTATTATTGATTTAAATACTCAGTATTCAACAACGGCATTAGTTAATGATTGTTCTTTAAAAACGATTTTCCCAATGCAGGTTAGTTGTGTTAAAACTCTACCTTCCCAAACTAATTCATTAGACGGTCAAGTAGGTTTATATATTATAGGAGGAACACCTCCTTACTCAATTTATACTGGTACAAGTACAACTGCGGTTGGGCAAAGTACTAACGGACAAACATTCCAAGTTTATAATAATGTTTCTGCTGGAACATATACATCAATTGTTTATGACTTTTATGGTGATTATATACAAACAATTAATTGTGTTTTAAGTGGGGTTCCTATTTCAATAATCGCTAATTGTTCTTCGATATCACCGACTTATTATGGTGGTAATAACGGTTCGTTCTATATTACACTCGATGGTGGAACACAACCATTTACCTATACATTTAGTGGTATTACAACAACTGGTAATGACTCGTTCAGTAAAGCAGGTTTAACTGCTGGTACATATACTATTGTAGTTACTGATGGTGGTAATGGTATTTATCAACAAACACAGACAGTCACTTGTACTGTTAGTAATCCAACACCAATTGTGTTCCCATCTAATTTGTGTATGACATTTGAATTATGTGGTACTCAGTTCTTCTTAAACTTTACGAGTGGGTCAACTCAAAATTACCATCCTGTTTATTCATTAGTGAATATTTCAGACATTGGTGTTACAGGTATGACATTATCGTATGGTACTAATGGTTGGGTTTCATCAGTTGAAAATCAAGACCCATTCTCAGTTCCTACGGATTGTCAAATTGGTGTTATTTCATTTACTAAGAATCCAAATCAATTGGATGACCAACCTTCAGGTATTTGGATTGGTGGTGGAATTGGTAATATTGTTGGAGTTTCATCAAATGTTTTAGAAGGTTCATGTACCAGCACAACTCAACTATTAACAGTTAGTGTACTTACTCAAAGAGAACCGGCTTGTTCGTCTAATAATAATAACACAGGTTCTGTTACACTTGACGCCAGTTCATATTACGGAGGTCCTTTCACATATTTTGTTGATGGACAACAATATAATTCACCTGTAATATTTGGATTATCTGTTGGCACACACACAGCTCAAGTAATTGACTCAAATGGAATAACTAGCGAAGTGATAAGTTTTGAAATTTTAAATAGCACACCTGTGGAAGTTAATTTTGAACCGCACGTTACTAATCCATTACCTAATACTTACCCAACAACAACAACACTAACTTATTTATCGAATGTTACTTATCCTTCATTACCACAAGGAGCTCAAATTACTACAAGTTTATCTTTCCTACCTGGAATTAATATAAATAAGGTAAATTCAACTTCAAACATTTATACCAATATAACTCTTAATATTATTCAAACTTTACAAGACGGAACACAATTAACAATACCAATGAGTTTTACAACAAATACTAACAGTGGTAGTAACACATCTTCAAATGGTCAATGTCCTTTTTATGAGAATAATAGTTATATTTATTCAAGTGATAGTCAGTTAACAATTAATAGTGGAGACCAATTGGATATTGAAATTACATTTGATTGGTCATTTGATTCGACTACACCGTTTTTGACAAGTTGTAATGAACAAATTGAGTTATTTGGAGTTGTATTACACAATCATACTCAAATAAGTCAAGGATGTCAGTACTTAGGGTATGGATTTGATGTGAACTATTTATTTAAAGTTTCATCTTTAGTTATCCAAAGAACTCCGGCAAATCCTGTAAGTGGTGAAATTGTTCAAAATGGATACGGGCCACAATAAAATAAAATTAAGATAATTATTAGATATGGGTTATATAATAAAAGAAAATCAAGGATTACTTGTAACAAGATTAACAGACGTTGGGAGAAGAAAAATATCCGAGGGTAATTTTAATGTTGCTTATTTCCAAATAGGTGATAGTGAAGTTAACTACACCGCATTATCTAATTACGACAACTCTGATTATATGGTTTTGGAACCACCATACAATGCTCAAAACAATGTTGGTATTCCTCAATCTACGAGAACCGATATTAAATACCCATTTTATTTACAAGGATTTAATGGTATAACTTATGGTATTCCATTTATGGCATCTGCGGATGATTCAGTTTATAACACTGCGGCACCTAATGGTTTTTTTGTAACTGCGACTACTGCGTCTACTTGTTTTATGCCATATCATACAAGTGCGTATACATATAATTCACAATATGTTGTTAATTTATCTGGTTCATCATTTAATGGTGGAAGTACGATTTTAACTATGAGTTCAAGTCCTTGTTCTGATTCAGCATCAGGTACCACAATCTCAGCTGGAACTTTTGTTACCATCTATATGAGTGGTGGTTCATCTTGTGGTTGTATTGATTCATGTCATCCAATACTAACGTATAAAGTTATACAGGTTAATGGGTTAAATATTACTTTAGACAGATTTTTACCTAATTTAAATGCAGTTGGATATACCGGTAACGCTCGTTTATTCTTTTATCCATCAGGTATGACTGGTTATGATTTACCAACACCGATGAACTATTGGAATGATAGTGTTATTAATTACGAATCAGTTTGTACACCTGAAGATGGTTTAGTTAAAATTTGGAATATGAATATTCCTTGGTCGGTTAATCCTGCTGGTTTAACAACACCTTACAGACAATTCAATAGTTTTGGTTCAAAAGATTATATTAGCTCAAAAGAATATTTTGGTTATATGTCATCAAGTGGTCAAAGTGGTACTTCTAATGTTTATTATTATAACTCATTTAATGAGGAGATTATAGTAACTCCTGAAGAACAAAAGGCGGTTGCTATCTGTCACTATACTAATAATACTATTATTAATTTTTATGGTGAAAAGTTTGCGTGTGAAGCTTACGACTCAACAACACCTGGAGCAACAGGACAAGCAAGAAACTTTAGTATTAATTTACCATGGTTAATGTGGCATAAAAACCCAACAACTTGTTGTAGTGGTGAGACATTTTGGATTGACCCTGCAGGATTTGATGGTTATGACTTATTAACCCCATATTATTTAAAATCACTTAAGAATTCGGATATGAACTCACCGGGTATGAGATATTATCATTTATATGATACTCATCCAAATCTAAAAAATGGATTACCTAACAGAGTTGGTAAAGTATTTCCTGACGATAAGGTTATTATTTTTGATGATGAAGAAATTGTTGCGGTAATGAATAATATATCAAATAGAAATTATACATTACCAGCACCTAAATTAGGTTTAGTGACACCTGGTTCTTGTGGTGATAATACCACAGATGGTTTATTAGATAATGACCAACAATGTGCTTGGGTAACTTACGCATTCCAAGGACCATGGCAAGGACTTCACTGTAACTACTATCAAAAAATTATTGGACCAGTAACAGGTGTTAGTACAACAGAACAAAATGTTATTGTTAGATTTGGTAATGAGTTTGGTTGTATGAAAACAGGAACTACTAATGGTTTTTTCGCTACAGGTTTTACAATGTTAGTACAAACAGGTACAACATCACAAACCACTCCTGACCCTACAAAATGGGTTTCAATTAATTTTACTAATTCTTTATCAGGTTATAGTGTTGGAGGTTATATTAATCCTGTTGGATTAAGTGCAATAACCTATACTATTACCCCTACAATATATAATAATGGAACCTCATATAATTTAGGTTCTCAGATTAATATACCATTAGCAACTGAAACAAGTTATTTAGGATTTGGTGATGAATACTCATTTTACGGTAATGTTAATACTGACATTCAAGCGACAATCTATGAGATGAGATATATCATTAATCTACCAAATAATCAATTTGTTAATACGACAAACCCAACATGGACTGCCGGTAACACACCTTATATGTCTGAAATAGGTTTATATGACATTAATAAAAACTTATTGGTATTAACTAAATTCCAATCACCACAAATAAGACAAGGTGTTCAACAAGCAGTTGTTAAGTTAGATTTCTAAATTATTTACTATTAAGTTAATTAATTTAATATTAAATCTAATAACTAACATTAGATATGGCAAAAAGTATTAAAAATTCCCCTAAGATTTTGGGATTGGATGTTTCAACTAAAACAATTGGAGTTGCATTGTTTGATTTATCTTCAAGAGATTTATTGGAGTTAACTCATGTTTCACCGCAACCAAAACCAACACCTGAAACTAAGATTGAGGAAATGTTATTAAAATCTGCAACATTTAGAAAGAAGTTGGAGGAATACAAAGGAGTAGGTGTTGTTAGATGTGTAATCGAAGAACCATTATTAAACAGTAATAATGCTTATACTATTGGAACTCTATTAAGATATAACACATTGATTACTAAAGAAGTTTATGATGTGTTGGGTATTGTTCCTGAATATGTTTCAACATATAATTCAAGGAAAGAAGCATGGCCGGAACTAGTTAAGAAAAACGAGAAGGGTAAATATGTTCTATTTGGTGGATACCCAAAAGATTGTGATAAGAAGATGATTATATGGGAACTTGTTGCTAAAAGGGAGCCACAGATTAATTGGTTATATACAAGAAACAATACCTTAAAGAAAGAGAATTTTGATATGACAGATGCTTATACTGTTGTATTAAGTTATCTAAATTCAAAAAACTAATAAGATTTATAAAATTAATTTGAGGGACTTTTTTAGTCCCTTTTTTTATTTACATAACTCGTAAACATTCAGTTGAGAGGTCATATACAATGAATTCTTATTAGTGTCTACTGCCAATCCTGTGATTAATTTTGGTGAAACTGAATTAGTTCTAACAACTGTATTTGTAGTTGAGTTAATAACCGATATCGTTTTATCGTTAAAGTTTCCAACATATACATATGTTGAATCAAATGTTAATGTGTACGGTAGGTCACCAACAGATATGGTTGAACCTGATGACAATGATATTGTATTATATGTTAATACTTGGTCATTAGCCCCTCTTAACACATATAATGTGTTATTATTGTTATTCACATAACATCTTGTCATATTTGTTAGACCTGTTATTGTATTTGTGACAGTATTAGTAAATGTATTAATTACTGAAATTGTATTAGACCCTTGATTAAGTGCAAACACTCTTCCTGTGTTAACATCATAACTAATAGAACTTGGGTTTGTACCAACACTTATTCTAGACAACAACGTATTAGTTGGAGCGTCAATTATTGTAACACTGTTACCGCTATAACTTGTAACATAAATTCTATTATTAATTGAATCAAAAGTTGACTCTCTTGGGTCACTAACAAATGTTCCTCCGATAAATGATGTATTGTCAGCACAATCAATAGCATAAACTATACCACCTAAGAAACCTGTTGCCACAACATATAAATAATTATTTGTAGTGTCTAGTGTTAAATTAACAGGAACTGAACCTGCAAATAAAGTAACTGAAGTTATTGCACTATTTGTTAAAGTATCAATAACTCTAACTTTTTGTCCAACCGAATCTGCTACGTATAACAAACTATTTATTCCGTTATATACTGGACTATATAGTGTATTAGTAGATGCTGATATTGTTGCAATAATATTAGGACAAGTTTGTGTTGTTGTTGGCGTAATTGTTGGGGTTGGTGTAGGCGTTGAGGTTGGAACTGAAACGCAAAACTTACAATTAAATAAGTTACCACTTTCAATTGACTGTAATGTATGTGTCGGAGCGTTTAAAACATCACTATTATAAGTTACACAAACTGACTTGTTATTAATAATTACACTAAATGTTGAACCAGTATTAAATGGTATTTCTTCAGACACTAAGTACTTGTTATACCCATCACAATCTAACAATAATTTCGAATATGGACTTGAAAATTTGTTTGAGAATGTTAAAAACTCGCTAATACCTGTTACCGAAACTCCTTTAACTGCGTTTGTCGGTGTTACAGATGGTGTCGGACTTGGTCCTGGTAAAACATAACTAACACCTGAAAAAATAACTGATTTACCATTACATAGTGGAGTTGGGGTTGGTGTTGGTGTTGGTGTGTGAGTTGGTGTTATTGTTGGTGTAGGTGTTGGAGTCGCTCCTGAAGTGATATTACAATCAAATACTGCAGTAAAATCAAAAACATTACAAGGGTCAGTATTTGTCGGTGTTGGTGTTGGACAATTTGTAAAAAATAATGTTTCGTCTAAATCAGGGCATAAACTAGAACTACCTGTTGGACCAAATAATATACATGTTCCACCACTTGTTTGTGATAAACACCATCTAGTGTCAGGTTTATTGTAATAAATGTATGAAGGTGTTAATGCGTTAGGCGAGTAAAATATTGGATAACTATTAAAATATCCGTAATTGTAATATATTCCATTATATGAACTATAACCTGATAAACTAATTGACACACAAAAACTAGTTTGATTACATTGATATGGTTTACTTGTACTTGGTGTTGGTGTTTGTGTAACACTAACACTTGGTGTTGTTGTTGGGGTTACCGCAAATGTTGGTAGTGGTGTTTTAGTTACCGTTGGTGTCGGAGTTTTTGTTGGGGTGATTGATGGTGTCGGAGTTTTTGTTGGTGTTACAGTTCTTGTTGGAGTAATTGACGGTGTTATAGAAGGTGTTGGTGTTACAGTCCTTGTTGGTGTATGAGTTGGTGTGATACTTGGTGTAGGAGTGTTTGTGGGGGTTTTTGTAACTGTTGGAGTATTAGTCGGTGTTTTTGTTGGTGTAGGTGTATTAGTTGGTGTTTTTGTTGGTGTAACAGTTTTTGTTGGAGTGTTTGTGGGGGTTTTTGTTGGCGTTTTTGTTGGTGTTATTGATGGTGTAACAGTTTTTGTTGGAGTATTTGTTGGCGTTTTTGTCGGAGTGGCACTCGGAGCCGGTGTTGAAGTTGGTGTTGGAGTTGGACCTGGAACACAAGGGTATGCTGATTTACATTGAGTACAACTACTAAATGATAGTGTACTACCACTTTGTAAATTATATACTGTGGTACCCGAAACATAACCTGAACTTAAATATTGAGAACATCCAGTGTATTGGTCAGTTATAAGATAATATGTATTACCCGATGAAAAATTATAGGGTGGTTTTGGAGCCTCAACTTGGAAAGTAGTTCCACTACAACAACCCGAAAATGAATACCAATTTAGTGCCAATTTTTTAAATACTTGTTGTTCCTGTTATTATACACCCAACGGAATCAGTGACCCTTAAATCATATCCATTTAATTCTTGGATAGGAGTTGGGACAGTGAAATTATACGGAAGGTCACCTGTAGTTATTCTATCAATAAAATAACAAGGAGTTCCACCAGTCATACATAAATAAATGTCAAATGGTGTTGAACCTGTAATACTACTAACCGTAATTGTTGTTGGCATATGTTATAAATATAAAAAGCTTTAAAACTTTGTGAAGTTTGACAACAATAAGTTTTTATCTTATTATTAAGGTAATGGACGAAGACGAAATTTTACTTGAAATTATTAGGGACTTATTTGGTAAAGAGAAACATTATTATGCTTCCAAAGGTCAAATTTCAATAAATTGTCCGTATTGTGATGATGGAAAAAACAAGGGGAACCTTGAGATTAATATCAACGAACATGTTTACAAATGCTGGTCGTGTTCAGACTCAAATGGGACACATGGGGTTTTAGGTAAGTTAATCGATATTTTTGGAACCAAAAACCAAAAGAAAACTTACGACATATTCAAACCCGAAGAACATAAGTCAAAACAGGTTGAACTAAAAAAGTTAAAACTTCCCAAAGAGTTTATCTCAATTAAGGATGCTAACCCCCTTCACATTCCACACAGAGAAGTTTTAAAGTATATTAAGACACGTGGTATTACTGATGAGATGATTGAAAAGTTTAATATTGGGTTTGCTACCGATGGTGACTACGGAGGGAGGATTATTATACCTTCATATGGTATGGACAATGAGATTAACTACTTCATATCAAGGGCGTGGTTTAAAACGAAGAATAAGTATAAAAATCCTGAATACCCAAAAGAAACAATTATATTCAACGAGAAGTTGATTGATTGGGAAAAACCAATTTACTTATGTGAGGGTGTGATTGACGGATTCTTTACACCCAACCCAGTTGTTCTACTTGGAAAGATATTACACGATTTATTATTTGAAACAATATACACCAAAGCTAAGTCAGATGTTATCATATGTTTGGATGCTGATGCTTGGAAAGACGCTCAAAAACTTTACAACCAACTAAATGGTGGGAAGTTAAGAGGGAGAGTTAAGATTCTAAAACTACCAAAAGATTCTGATATCGCAGATTTGAAAGGTATGATAGATGATTATTATTATGAAATGAGTTATTAAGATATGGATTTATATAAAATAAGAGAAGAAATTATAGAAATAATTTCACAAAAACAAAAAGAACTTCAGTTAACTTTTGAAGAAGAAAGTCATAAGTATACGATGGCTGATAAAGATGGTGACTTACGAAGTGATTGGCCGTCAGTATCTAAAATATTAAAATTGTTTTACCCTGAGTTCCCAACTGACGAAGCGGCTCAAAAGAAATCTAAAGGTGACCCAGTTCTTAAACAACAATTGATTGAAGAATGGGCTGCTGCGGGAGATTACTCCACGAATATGGGTAGTAGAGTCCATTACATTTTAGAACAGGCTTCACATAAAATGTTTGGAATTGATAAAGAAATTAGAAAACCTGAATTTGAATGTGATATCACCCAAATACTGAAAGGTGATAGTATGGTTACTGCTGGTAAAAAGTTTCTTAAATTAATGGAAGGGAGAGAAACAGTTTTGTTGGATACTGAAATTGTTTTGGGTTCTAATGAATTGGGATATGTGGGGCAACCCGATAAGGTGTGGTTGGTGATAAATAAGAAGAAAGATGGTTTTGGTATTTTAGTTACTGACTATAAAACAAACAAACCTAAAAACTTTGAAAGTAATAACTTTACAAAACCTATGTATAAACCATTCCAAAACCTACCAAATACCGCTCTTGGACACTATTATGTTCAACTACCTTTATACGGTAAGTTAATCCTAAAAATGTTGGAAGGAACAAAGTATGAAAACATGAAATTATATGGATGTATTGTCGTATTATTACAAGAGGATTCAGAGTTCAAAGAGTTCAGAGTACCACAAGATGTGATAGATACTGTGATGACTATGAATGTAAAGGACTATCTGAATTGACAACAAACAAAAAAAATACTATATTTAAACTATGATAAAACTAACATTTAACACAACAGAAAAAACAGTACACGTTGATTTAGGTCAACTTCATTTTGAGGATTACTTAAACGTATCAACAGTACAAATTAGAGAAGGTTACTACGAGGTAATGATTAAGTCTGATGAAAAATCTAAACCAGTACTTAGAGTACCGATTAGTAATACAATAATGTTTATAGAAGAATAATATGCAATTAGAAAAACCGAAAATTAATTTAAGAGACATGGACTTTATTGTCTGTGACAAATGTGAACATAACGAGTTCAAAGAAATTACGTATCTAAAACGTGTACCAAAGTTATTAACTGGCTCACCTGATGATACCGTTGTCCCTTTCCCAACATACGCTTGTTTGGCTTGTGGACATGTGAATGAAGAATTAAACCCATTTCATACTGAATCTCCGAAATTAGAACTATGATTAAAAAGTTAGTTCATTTTTCTGACTTACATATTAGGTTGTTTAAAGACCACGACTTGTATCGTAGGATTTTAACGGACATGTTAAATCAATTTAGAGAAATTCAACCCGATAGAATTGTATTTACAGGGGATTTAGTTCACTCTAAAAACCAAATGACACCTGAACTTGTTGAGTTCATTGCTTGGGTATTGACGGAGTGTTCAAAGATTGCTAAAACGGTATTAATACCAGGTAATCACGACTTCTTGGAAAGGAATTTGGAACGATTGGATGCATTAACGCCTGTTGTTGACTCATTAAATAATAACAATATTATTTATTATAAGAACAGAGGTGTGTATCAGGATGAGAATATTGATTGGTGTGTGTATTCACTTATGGACCATAACATCCCACCTACGATTGAAAAGTCTGACAGAGTTAAGATTGGATTATTTCACGGCGCAATACAAGGATTAAAAACTGATTTAGGATTTAGTTTTGGGGAAGAGTCCTTCGACTCAAAAAAATTTGATGGATTAGAGATAGTATTATGTGGTGACATCCATCTTAGGCAAACATTATACACTGAGTCAGTAATTGAAGTAGATGATGAAAAGGTTGACGAGTATCTTAAAAAAGGGTGGGATATAGTATAACCTCTAAACTTTTGTTGTATTGTATATATTTACTATTATAATACTACAAAAATATGGAGAAACAATGTCAGGTATGTGAAAAAAAATACATATCAAAAAGAAAGACTCAAAAATACTGTTCTGTTGACTGCCAATACGAATCGTATAGAAAACCTAAAATTGAAAAAGTAATAACGACATGTAATTTTTGTAATAATGAATTTTACATATTACCTAATAAATTATTGAATGGTAAAGGAAAGTATTGTTGTAGAAAATGTAAAGACAATCATCAGAAAATTATTTATTCTGGAACTAATAATCATTCATATGGTAAAAAACATAGTGAAGAGCGGAAAAAAAATATGTCAATTAGAGTTAAAAAATTATGGGAATCTGATGAGTATCGTAATAAAATAAAAAATGGATTTATCAAATTTGTTAAGACTAATGGATATTATCCTGGAACTGACGAAGAGTCAAATAAGAAAAGAAAAAAAACTATGGTTGAAAGATATGGGGTATTACATAATTGGAATGGTAAATACGGAAAAAGAAAATGTGACAAAACGACTTTGATTAACTATGGTAAGTCTTCGGCTCAAATGTTGGTAGATTATACCCATACTTATGGAAAAAAAACAGATATTGAGCAAATTTTTGAAAAAATATTGGAAGAATTAAAAATACCGTTCCAAACTAAGTTTAGAATTTATGACAATAATAAGGTTAATTTTTGGTTTAAGGAATATGATTTTTTAATTTTAAATACTGATATATTAATTGAAGTGGATGGGGATTATTGGCATGGTAATGAAGACGTATTTGAAGACTTATCTGAATTTCAAAAAACGATAAGAAAGAATGATGAAATTAAAGAAACTTTTGCAAATTTACAAGGATATAATATTGTAAGATTTTGGGAAAAAGATATTAAAAAAAATAAAGATGAAGTTAAAAATAAGATGAAAAAAATATGGGAAAAGTTAAATTAAAGAAAAAAATACAACTAATACAAGTTGGGTCAACCATACAACAAAATTATGGTGAAAATCTTAAAAAACACGGATATGGAATTTATGATGTGGAAAAGGATGAGTATACGACAGTGGATTTATTCAACCCAAAACCTTTCATATCATTTAGAATAAACTCATACGAAGATATTGAAAATGGAACAGAAAAATTCGTTAACTATTGAGTTAACCAAACAAGACGTTGAAGACTTTAATTCATTCTGTACGATTAATGAAATAACCGACCCTAATGGTTTTGTTAAACTATGTTTTAGAAAGGGTTATTATATTGAGAAATATGGGTTATTAAATCAGGGTAATCTTCCTGACATAATTGAAAGAGAATTTGAGAAGGAAGTTATTATTGAAGATAACTTAAAGATTGAAGAACTACAAAATGAAATTTACATTCTTAAAGGTAAATTGGAAGATAAAAAGGAAGTAGAATGTGGTAAATTACAGGAAACTCTTTTTGAACTAAACAGACAATTAAGTGATAAAAATAACACAATAAAAGAATTAACAAGAAAGGTGAATGAGCTTGAAGATATGACAAAAACTTCTTATGCTTTCTACCTGAAGAATTCAAACTTAACAAATAGAATATGACACAGTTAGTATTATTTATGATTTTAGCCTACGGGTTTTCAACAATTATGGTTTATGGGACCATCTTTAAAGGAATGAGAAATTTCATCAAAGCATATGGAAACTCGGACTTAATTTTTTCAAACACATTCAATTTCATCTCAGGTATTTTATCCTGTATGATGTGTTGTTCCACTTGGGTCGGATTTTTCTTGGGGACAGTTCTATTCTCACCCACATATCAGTTTTTTGGAACAAGTCCATATATCTCATGGTTCTTTGATGGGTTATTTGCGTCAGGAGCAGTATGGGCAATCAACGCTTTCATCGAATGGTTTGAAGTAAACCGACCAGCTAAAATAGATTAATTTAAAAACCAAATAATATATGCCAACGTCAAGATTAAGACCAAACCACAAGCAGAAGGTTGCTGCGTGGAAATTAAGAAACATCCATGCTGAAAGACGCTATCAAAGAACAATGTCAGATTTGTTTGAAAAGATGAGACAAACCGCTTCTGAAAAAACAGAAGGTGAAACATCAAATGAACCTGTTCAGCCCGCAAATTAATTTCACAAAAGTTAGAATGATAAAAGATTTAGATTTTTCAAAACTTGAAAATCCTTACGTACAAGTAGTATGGGAAGATACACCCGAAAACTTTACACAAGAAAAGTTAAAAAGTGTGAAAGCGTACTTTCAAAAAAAGTATTCTACTACAAGCGTAAATGTTATTACCAAGTTAAAGAAAACAGAAGAAGTACAAGACAATGTTGATGTGACTATCAACATTATGGACGAAAACTATCAACATGATTTGATTAAGTCCATCCTTCAATCTAAATCCCAAGAAAACCTTTACGAAGATATACTGAAGATTGACTCGTCGGTAAACAATAAGATGATTGCCGAACAAGATGAGATTGCTTCATTTAAGAAGTGGTATATCAAGAAGATTGAGTTTTCTAACTTTCTATCTTATGGTGAAAACCAACATATAAACTTCGAAAAGTTGGGTGGGATTACTGTGATTGAATCAGACCCACCTAACTTTGGAGGTAAAACTGTGTTGTCAGTGGACTTGTTAATGTTCTTGTTTTTTAATACAACAACAAAGACAAACAAAGCTGAGGAGATATTCAACAGATATTCTGACAAAGATAAAGTATCTGTTAGAGGAGAGATTATTATTGATGGTGAGGATTACATTATTGTTCGTGAACTTGAACGTAAGAAATCTAAATCAGGTGAATGGAATGTTAAGACAGAGTTAGACTTCTTTAAGAAGTTTCCAGATGGTTCATTGGTTAAATTTACAGGTGAACAACGACGTGAAACTGAAAAGTTTATTAAGACATCAATTGGAAGTTATGATGACTTCTTGATGACGATATTGACTACTGGTACTAACCTTGAGGATTTGTTGGACGCAAAACCAACGGCTCGTGGACAAGTTTTATCGAGATTTTTAGGATTAGATTTCCTTAAAAGAAAAGAAGAAACTGGTAAAGAAATATATTCAGAGTTCTCCAAGTCAATGATTTCAAACATTTACAATACTGAAACATTGAAGAACGAGAACGAAGAACTATTGGTTAAAAACCAAGAGTTTGATAAGAATATTATTGAAAGTGAAGTTAAGATTGAAGATGTTAAAGGTAGGATTGTTAAAGGACAAGAATATCGTGATAACCTTTTGAAATCAAAGGTTATTGTTGATAGAGAAATTTCATTACTTAATCCTGAAAACACAAAAAAAGAAGTTGAAACTTTTGAATATCAAATCAAACAAAATGTTCAGTTAAGAGATAGTGTTAAGATTGTTGAACCTTCGGAGTTTTATTATGAGAATGAACACGATAAAGTTAAGGAGGAATACCAAAAAACTTACAAACAAAAGGTTGAGTTAGATACCAACATATCATCCATTCAAAAGTTAAAGAGTTCAGTAAGTGGTGGTATCAAGTGTGAACATTGTGGTATTGAACTTATGAACGCAACAATTACACAATCAAGAATCGCTGAACTTGACGGACTTATCGGGCAAAAAACCAAGATTGAGGGTTTAATACAAGAATTATCGAACAAAGAACAAGGTTTTGTTAAACTTAAAAAAGACTTTGATGAGTACGAAAGAAACAAACTTGTCTATGAAAAATACCAAGCTACAATTGAAAACTTTGAGTTAAAGAAAGAAAGTTTGTTAGATAAGTTAAAAAGATATGATGATGTACAAGATGTTATCAAATCTAACGAACAAATTGAAAGTCAAATCATTAAGGCCAACTTACGATTAGAAGATTTAAAACGAGAGGAACAACTTGTCCAACAGGAAGTAACCAATTCAAGATTTAAGATAACTAATAACCTTGAAAAGATTAATTCTAATAACAACTTAATTATTAAAATTTCTGAGGAACAACAAAAGGAAGTTAAGTATAAAGTTTATTTGGAGTTGTTTGGTAAGAACGGTATCTCAAAAAGAATTATGAAGAACATGATGCCTTTGATTAACTCAGAACTTCAACGACTATTACAGGACTCATGTTATTTTAGATTGGAAATCCGTATTAGTGAAAAGAATGAGGTAGAATTTTGGATGATAGACAATAATACTCAAATTGAAAAGTTAATGACTTCAGGTTCGGGATATGAAAAGACAATTGCTTCACTGGCACTAAGAGCGGTGATGGCTAAAGTATGTTCCTTACCTAAACCAAACATTACTGTATTTGATGAAGTATTTGGTAAAATATCTAACGACAACTTGGAAATGGTCTATGAGTTCTTTATTAAGATTAAAGAATATTTTGAAAATATACTTGTTATTACTCACAACCCTATGATTTCAAACTGGGCCGATAACATCATCAAGATTACAAAAACTGACAATATTTCCAAAGTTTCACATTAAGTTTGGTGAATTAAAACTTTATACTATATTTGTAACATGAAACAATCAACAGGTCTTAGAAATCGATTAACGTATAATATTAAAAATACTAAATCCAAAAAACAAGATAGTCACATTAAAAATGTTACTGAAGAAGTCTTACAAAAAGTAAATGAAATATATCATAATTATCAGTTTGGTATTGATGGTAGAATAATGTTACGTGACCTTGAAAAAATAGTTAATGGTAGTAATTTATCAACATCTAAAATAACATCTATCAAACCGGATGGAGGTTTTTTATGGATAAAAATAAATGGTAAAAAACGATACATATTAATTCCTGAACAAAAACACCAGGGAACTAATGACCTAAGACTACTTGAAGGTAAACCTGTACAAGCGAAGGGGAATGCTGTAGAACGACTTGGAAAAAATTTAATTGGTTGTGAAACATTATTCCTCGATGAAGATATTTTTCCTTTTGTTGTTTTTCTACAAGGATGTGATTTTTGTGATGATGAGAGTACTATTGGAGATAGAGTGAGAACTATTTTTAGATTCTTGCCTTCAAATACCATAAACCTTTTTTATAAAGGTAGAAGAGCTGGTTCATATTTTATGAGAGGACACTCAATGAAAGAGATGCCTGGGACATCTGATTGGACAAATGAGGAAATGTTTGAAATTATGTTTACAATTGCAATAACTTCTATAGAATATTATTTAGAAAAGTATGGAAAATGAAAAGTATTTAACTGAACAACTTATAACTTATATTGGTAATAAACGTGCGTTATTAGGGTTTATTGGTGAATCTATAAATGATATTAAGCGTGAACTTGATTTAGATAAATTAATTACTTTTGATGGATTTGCGGGTTCTGGGGTTGTTTCAAGATATTTGAAACAACACTCATCAATGGTCTATTCAAATGATTTAGAAAAATATTCGGCGACAGTAACTAAATCATATCTTACTAATAAATCGGAGATTGATTTAAATCTTTTAAGTGAAATTTATAAAGAAATTGATAAATTAAAAAAAACCACTCAATTTGGACTTGGGATAATCGAAGAACTTTATAGTCCAAAGAATACTTACGATGTTAAGGCTGGTGAAAGGTGTTTCTATACAAATGAGAATGCTAAAATTATTGATAATATTCGTAGAATTATAGATACTGATTTAGTACCTGAAAAATATAAAGAAATTGTATTATCAAACTTATTACATAAATCATCGGTACATACAAACACTTCAGGAGTATTTAAAGGATTTTATAAGTCAAAAAATAGTGGTATTGGTAAATTTGGAGGTGATGGTGAGAACGCCTTGCAAAGAATCATGGGTGAAATAACATTAGAAGAGAACATTTTTAGTGAATATGAATGTGATTATCTTGTGTTAAATGAGGACGTTAATACCGCTGTTGAAAAAATAGGTCGTGTTAATATTGCGTATTTTGACCCACCATATAATCAACATCCATATAGTTCAAACTACCATTTATTAAACACTATACATGATTATGTGAGACCTGAAAAAATATCTAATGTATCAGGAATTCGACAAGATTGGAATAAATCGGATTATAACTATAAACAAAGTGCTGAAAAAAGTTTAGAAACTTTAATATCTAAAACTAACTCAGATTTTATATTATTATCATATAATAATGAAGGTATAATTACATCTGATAAAATATTTGAAATATTGTCGGATTATGGTGTTGTCGAATTAAAAAAACGAGAATATAATACATTTAGAGGTAGTAGAAACTTAAAAGACAGGGAAAATAAAGTAGATGAGTTACTTTATATATTAAAGAAAAATTAATTTTGTATTATCTTTGTAAAACTATGATTATGAATTATATATTATTTGCATTCGGGGAATATAAAGAAAACCCACAAGCCTTAAATCTTTTAACTGAAACGGTATCACAGATATCAAAAGGTGAAATAAAATTCCAACATGGAGACAGTGGTGTCATAATAACATTTGGCACGAAGTTGGATTGGGAAGATATAGACGACTATATGAAGAAAAATATTGTTAAATTAACGGCAATGTATTTTGTTTTTCCTCTTGAATCTGACATGATATATTCTATGGACGAAGATATAGAAAAACATTTGTTTGAAAACACTGACATTTTGACAGAAAATGAAGAATTAAATCAGACTCGATACGTAAGTGATAATACAGGAGTACCTGAATTTTTAGGAGGTATTCATATTCATAAGTCTCGTTCTTTTGATGATTTCTTTAAAATTTTTAATGAAGAAGTTATTCAAGATGTACCAGTTATGACGCTTAATGATTTATTGGACAAGATAAAAGAAAAAGGTATTGATAGTTTATCAGAAATTCAATTAAAACAATTAGAAATTTACTCAAAACAAATAATATGATGGAAAAAAACCAAGTTATCCCGATTAATCAAGACGAAGTACAAATCTACCTTAAAGAACTTAGACGTATTAAGGTAATGACTCCTGAGAGAGAAAGAGAACTGTCGGCTAAGATGCAAACCCCCGAGACACCTGATAGTGAAAGGGCCAGTATATGTAAAGAATTGTTAGAGGGTAATTTACGATTTGTTATCACTGTTGCTAAACAGTATCAGGGGCAAGGTGTTGATTTCAGTGATTTAGTTGCTGAAGGAAATATCGGACTTATGAAGGCGATTAATAGTTTTGATTGGACGAAGAACCTTCGTTTTATATCATATGCGGTGTGGTGGATTAGACAATCCATTCTACAGTCTTTAAATGAACACTCAAGAACAATCCGTATCCCTGTTAACGTTATCCAAGACCTATATAAAGAGAAGAAACGTACAGACAAGACAGGTGAAAGAATTGACGACAGATTTGCTAATCTTCCATCAACGATTAATCTACAAACTCAGATTAATGAAGATGGTGACACGTTGATTGATTTGATTGTTAACAAGGATAGTGATATGCCTGATGAGGCATTTAATAATGGCGACCAACTTAAAGACGGATTGTTTAATATTATGAATATACTAGATGAACGTGAAAGACAGATTATTGAAGACTATTATGGTATCTCAGGTACACCAAGAACACTTGAAGATATTGGTTCAGATTTCAGTTTAACTAAGGAAAGAGTAAGACAAATTAAAGAAAAAGCGTTACGAAAATTACGTAATGAGAGTGTTACTTTGTTTGATTATATGTAATCAACTATTTATTGTTATAAATTTAATTTTAAATTATATAAAAAACATTATGGAAAAATTACAGAAATACTTTATTCCCACGATTTTGGTAATCGTATTATTATCCTTCTTTAAAGGATGTGGGACCTCAACCCAAGTTAAAACGACTGAAAAACAGGTTGAGTTATTAACAAAAAAAGTTGACTCTTTAAGTACTATCGTAGTATCTCAAGATAAACTAATTACTATTATTAAAGAAACTCCAAGTTGGAAAACTTTAGAAATTGAAGAATTGTCGGATAAGAACCATATGCCCATAAACCATTACAAGAATGAGTTGGGACAATGAAAAATTGGTTTAGTAGAAATTTAACAAACATAATTTCTTTAGCCTTTGTTATTCCAATATTACTCGTAGCGTTTGTGTCAATATCACACGTTACGAGTTTTTATGGTTTATCTAATCCTTTTACTTGGGCTATATACCTTTCAGTAGGTATTGAAATTGCTGCATTATCTGCCTTAGCCGCAGTATCAGTTAACATGGGTCGTTTTGTTTACTTCCCATTTATCATCGTAACATTTATTCAAATGTTGGGAAACATATTTTTTTCATTTACATATATTGATGAAACGTCACAGACATTCCAAGATTGGATATCAATGGTTGGTGGGTTGTTTGAGAATATGGGGATTGAAATAACTGATTTAAACAGTCATAAGACAGTTTTAGCTTTCTTAACTGGAGGATTACTTCCGGTTATATCTCTAACATTTGCTCACATGTTGGTAAAGTTCACTGAGAAGAATAAAGAAGTTGAGGTTGAAACTATTCCGGTAAGGGAAGAAATTAAAATAGTTTTTGACGAAACAAAAAAAACTGAAGAACCAAAAAAATGGGAACCAAGTGAAGAACAGTTGAGTCAGTTGGAAGAAATATTAAAAAATAACTATCCTGTTAAATCAGAGGTTGAACAAAAACCGTATCAACCATCAGAGGAGGATTTACGTAAGATTGAGGAAGTATTAAATGGTTATAGTAATATTGTTAATGAAAATATTGATAATAATGATGTAATAGAAGAACCTGTTGAAGAACATATTATTGAAGTTAAAGAAGACGAGATACAACCTGAAGAGGTTGAAAAAAAAAATGATATACAATTCGAGACAGATGAAAATTACAAGGTTCTAAACTATTTAAAAAGGGATGCTTAATATTAAAAAATATGGTAAATTTCCTAAGTTTGAAAAAAACAAAAACAAAAAACAAATAATTCTTTGTCATAGTTTTAGACCCCAAAACGAGTATTTAAGTTCATTAAAAAATCGAAATAATGGTAATTTTGATAGAATACCAAACTATTTTATAAATAAAAAGGGGGATATTATAAGTCTAATCCCTGACGATTCATATTCAAATATTTTTACTGATAACGACATAAATAAAAATTCTATTGTCGTTTGTTTAGAGAATTTAGGATGGTTAAAAAAAACTCCGTTAGGGATGTCGTATTCTAATTGGATTGGGGATATTTATAGTAAAGATATTTTTGAAAAAAAATGGAGAGATAAGATTTGTTGGGAACCATACCCAATAGAACAGATTGATTCTCTTGTTGGATTATCAAAAAAACTTTTGAGTAAATTTTCAATAGATAATAGATTTATTGGACATAACACAAAAGTTGAGGGTGTGAAATTATTTAATGGGATTGTTTGTCGAAGTAATTTCAACAACCGATTCACAGATTTAAGCCCATCTTTTAATTATGAATATTTTAAAAACAACATAGAAAATGAAGGATAATCAAGACATTAAAAACCAAATTAAGATAATTAGAGATTTAATTAATAGTAAAAATCCTAACATATCTGAACACATTACTGAAATAAAAAAAACTTATTTAGTTGAACAATCTGAAAAATCTGAAGTCGACACTATAGCCACGAAGTATAATGTACCAAAAGCGGTTGAAGATGAGATTGACGATACTGACGGTAAACGAGATGAAATAGAACAAGGGTATAGAATATCAGGTGGTCTTATGGTGATTCATGGTGAAGATAGAAAAGACGTTGAGTTAACAACTGACGATAAGAAAGCGTTTCAGGAAACGATGGATGAATTTGTTGCAGAAGTTTCGGACTTGGTTAATTTCAAACAATTAAACGTTTATAAAAACAATATTGATTGGAGTGGTAAAATAGTCGATTTTGACGTTGATTTTTATTTCACAATTGGGGAAAGTAATGGACTTTATATATCAGGTGATATGGTTAAGGTTGATGAAAACTTTTTAAATGCTATTAATAAACTTCAGACTTACTACGAAAAGTTCAAATCTAAATGGGCTAGAATCTTAGCAAGTAGAAAGAAAACAAAACCTGATACAAATGAACAATAAAAATAATATAATTGGAATTTTATTTTTAATTATTATTGGTTTGTTTATATACAATATTATTACAACAACCCAAATTAAAACTGATGTTGAAAAATATCAAACATCAATTGATAGTATCCAAACAAAGATTGATTCGGTATCAATTATTAATAAAGAATTAGATAATCAACTAGCTGAGCTTGATACAAATATTACAGAAATTACTCAAGAAATTCAATTTGTTGATAACAATATAAACATTATAAAAAATAACACAAATGAAAAAGTTGATGCTGTTGACCATTATGATAATGATGAGCTTAACCAGTTTTTCACAAATAGATACGGGAATTAAAGATACAACTAAAGTTGTTATTAGTTCACAAGTTGCTAGAAAAATTGTTAAAGATTTAATTAGGTTGGATGGTTGTATTGAAGAAAACCAACAATTATATTCTAAAATTTCTTTATTGGAGAATAGAGAAGATGAGAAAGATAAAAAGATTGAAATTTTTGAAGAAAAAGACAAAAATAATCAAATTATTATTGGAGAGAAAGACAAACAAATTGGTTTATATGTTGACATGACTAATGATTTAAAAGACGAGATTAAAACCAATAATGATAAAACTAAATGGTGGAAAGTCGGAACCTATGCGGGTGGAGGATTGACACTTTTATTATTAATACTCGCGTTTTAAAATGGCATTTAATCAGACGGAAAAAAACGAAATAGAAAAAATTGTTAAAAAAGAAATGAAAGAATTTCTTGAGTCAAACACTTTAAAACAATTTGAAACTAAACTTATTGATATTATATCATCTGAGGTTAAGAAGGGTAGTATAAATAAAGATATAAAATTAATTGTGACTAAGTCATTACAAGATTTTTATGAGTATTTATTTACAACTAGAAACATTTGGGGTGATAGATTAAAACGATAAAACATGGACATAGGACAAGAGTTAATGAAAAAAATAAGAAGTCAGTATGGACAACTTGGTCAGTCAGGTGCAAGTGCCGCTGATGATTTGAACAAGTATTCAAAAGCATTGGAAACTAAAGAAGCGACTGGGTCAGGTTCAGCAGGTTCATTTTCAGGACCTTTATTTGGTGAAACAAAAGAGGATGAAGAATATTGTGATACTTGTGATAAAGTTAAATCTAAATGTAAGTGTAATGACACTAAAAAAGTTGAAGCAACTGAGGCGACTGGAGCATCTTCTTCAGGACAATATTCAGGTCCTTCATTTTTAGCTAAATCACAGAGTAAGAAAAATTGGAGAGGAAAATCTAAAACACAAATCCCTGGTGGTAAATTTGTTGAAGTTAAAAAGAAATGTTTAACATTCCCTTATTGTAACCAAGGAGACATTAATGCTTTAAAACTCTCTGAGACTGGTGTATTTGAAAATATTGTTGATAAATTATCTAAGGAATATAATTTAAGTAAAACAACAATTACTAAAATGATTAATGAAGAAATACTAAAAAATCGAAAAAAATAAGTATTTATTATAAAAAACTAAAATGGACCAAAACCAAAGATTATTCAGTAAAATTTTAAATGAAAGTTTAAATGAAAAGGCTGAAGAAATTACAAAAAAAATTAAGGAAAAGGTTGAAACAATGGAAGACGTAGATAAGTACGACTTAGAAGTTGGTACTGACTATGGTTTTGATGATGAGGATGAGGATTATACCTTTATAAGAAGAGGTAAACATTCGTCACACGGACCGTTTCATTTTAAAAGAAATAAAAAAGGTGGTGAAGTCGCCTTTGGAGAAAAAAAAATAGCAAACATGAAAAAAAGAATTAAAGAAGATGATAACGCAGGTCTTGAAGATATGGCGTTGGCAGTTGGAGCGGAACAAAAAGAAGGTAACGCTTTTACTAAAAAATTAAAAGATACACCAAAAGGTGGCAAATTTAAATTAGGTAACAAAACTTATACAGATAACTCTGAACTTGATGAAGATTTAGGTGGTATGGGTATGGGTATGGGACATGATGATTTTGAAGATATCAATCTATCAGATGATGAAAACCCAAGAGTACAAGCTATTAAGAAAAAATATATGAGAAATTATCCTGAAGAGGTTGACCAAGAAGTTGATTTTATTTCAGGTGATGAAGAACCAGTTAATTATAGAATTAAGATGGGTGATGGTGATTTTCTTGATTTGGCGGAATCTGAATTAGTTGACATGATTGAGGAACTTGTTAATGAAGAAAAAGTAAAAGATAATCTGAAAAAGACGGGTAAATCTAAAGGAATGACCGAATACGATAGAATTTCAAAAAAAGAAAAGAAAGAAAATTCAGACGCTAATCAAGATTCTTTTAAAAAGATGGCTGACTACGTTAAGGCGGGTTCTAAAGGTAAGTTTGAATCTAATCCTGTAATGTTCCCACAAGGTAATGGAGAGTTAAGTAAAATGGAAAAACATGCGTATATTCCATCAGAATATGTTGATGAATATGTTGACGCATTTGCATATCCTGGACAAACTAATCTTGTTTATAATGAAATTAAACCAAACGATGAGTGGATTGAAATGAATATTAAGGGTAGTTCTAAAACAGGAAATGCTCAAGTTGACAAAGAAGGGAATGCGTTAGGTAATGTTGTTCCGACTAAAACGGGTGACAAATTTTATAAAAATTATAAGGATAATTTATATGGGGCTGAACAATTAAAGGCATCATATAAAAGACAAACACAACCTGTAGATATTGCAGGTAATGATACTCAGAAAGGTGGACTAAAGTCAAAAGGTAAAATTTCTTCACTTAGTAAGGCTGATAAAATATTAACTAAACTTGGTGAATCTACAGAAAATGAGTCAACTAAATTATTGAATGAAGAAATGGAAACCATGAAAAAACTTATTGGATACGGATATAAGCAATAATTAGTTACTTTAAAATAATTTAATTTATAATTCTCTATAGAAATATGGAGAATTTTTTTTTATATATATCTAAACCCGTTGACGGTGAAGAATTTGATTTTTGGGTTGACTCAAATAATATATGTTATTTGAAAATGGAGTTATTCCAAGATTTTGTAATTTCCTTAGTTAATTTGGTTTATAGTACATATCTTGGTCATGAGACCACTATTGAGACAAATATTAAAATAACTGAAGAAGATGATTTAAAACACTTTAATTGGTGTTGGGAAAAAACTATTAAAAATTTTAATAAGGAAGGTGTGTATTTTGAATTAGATGGGGAACATAAGACTTTTATAAAAAGTTTTTTGGATGAAACTTTTTACTCTCAAAAAGTCGCTGAGGTTAGAATGTCTTTAGTTAAGTTTTTCTCTGAAGTTTTTAATATGGATACTATTTTTACTAAATCGGATTTAGATTTGTTAACTACTTTGTATAAATCGTTAGAAAAAAACGTAAAAGTAAATTGACAATAATTTAAAAACCTTTATTCTTGATATTATAATAAACAATTTTTAATTTTTAATTAAATGGAGACTGTAGAAAAAATCAAAGAATTAACTGAATTGCTTTCAGTTGATGCTGGCAAATTCTATAACGGTAATAAAAGTGCTGGAACTCGAGCTAGAAAAAGTGCTCAAGAGTTAAAGGCGTTATTACAACAATTTAGAGGAGAAATTTTAGAAGGTAAAAAAAAGGATGCTTAATATAACGTCAATATTTTTATTTCTCTTTGTTCTTAGCATTTTAAATGTGTTTAGAATTTCATTTATTTTTTTAAGGGCCCTACTACAAACTTCACCTGAAAGGTTAAAGTTAAGTGGTAGGGACCTCTTAATTTTCTATTTAACTTTAAGTTATATTATAACCTACACTATTGATTTATCATGAGCATATATAAAGAATTAACACCGATTATAGATTATTTAACACAAATTAGAAAACTTGAAAACTACTTAGTGTTTGATGTGGCTTTCCCCATGACTTGGAAAATTTTAAAAAAACACATAATTGAGGATAAGTTTGTTAATAATGGTACTTCAAATGAGTTATTGAATTTATCATTTGTTAGCGAGTATGACGAAAAAAATATTAATATTATTCAGGATAATATTTTGAATATTATTAATTATAATTTAGAGAGAGAGGAGAAGGAAAGATTATTAGAAATGAAGATTAATGAATTAAAAACTATTTTTGATAAAGAGTCATTAGATAACCTTAAAAATTTTAAATTTGATATTAACAAAAAAATAAGTTTAAACGATGTTAAATCCAGACCAAGCACAGAAGTTATTGAACTCCCTAGTATCATCGCAGAAGAAGGATAAGGATGATTTAGAACGACAAAAAAAACAAATGGCTGAATTGTTCAAACAATTTAAAAAAGAAGATTTGTTTAAACCAAAAGAAAAATTAACATTATGGCAGAGAATACGAAAAGTGATGAATTTCTAAGTAAATTAGCCATTATTGCTGATGCTTCACAAACTTTATTAAAAGGTAAAGTTACAATTATATTTGAGTTACCTTTAGAGGAATTTGAAACAACGTTATCTACATTTAATACTGGTAAAGACAACGAGGCCGAACAATTTAAAGTGGATATTTCAGGGACGGACTTTATTTTTATCTTGGATAAGTTGTAAAACTTGTATACAAGAATTTTTTATTAAAACCTTTCTCAATTAGTAAGTTATATAGGTATTTTCTCTGTGACTGAGAGACATCTCTAACTATCATTAATTTTGATTTAACTTCCAATGTTTCTAGAGTTGTTAAAAATCTTTCACAATCTTCTTCATTCTTTAAACTAAATAATGAAAAATCGTCGTCATTTTGTAAAACAAATTTATTTTTAATTTGTGAGATAAGATACAATTTATCTTTTATATAATTCTTAATAAAGTAGTCGACACTAATCTTAGTATCATTTTTTACATCAAAAAGACTTTCTTCTAACCTATACACGTTAATTTTTTGTATATAGTTGTTATCGTCAATCTTAGGGTCGATTGATTTATTCCTACCAAATTCATCTAAATAATGAATATTGTTATCAACATATTTGTCAGATACGATACCAAGGAAAAACTGACACTCATAACCATTTTCAAATTTCTTATCAAAGATAATTTCATTTGACTTTGATATTAAATTTTTATAATATTCATTTGCAAGATTTTCTCTAACAAAGGATTTAAGTTTCTTTTTTTTCTTGTTATTTTTAAATAAAATAATATGGTATTTTGAATCCATAGAGTAATGATAATAAATTTATAAAAAATTAAAATAGTTGGAAAACTTTTACGAAATACTAGGTGTTGATAGGTCAGCGACACAAGATGAAATAAAGAAGGTGTATCGAAAATTGGCAGTTGAACATCATCCTGATAAAGGTGGTAACGAAGAAACGTTTAAGAAAATATCTCAAGCGTATGACACTTTAGGTGATGAAGAAAAAAGAAGACAATATGATTTAGGTGGAAGTAATCCATTTGGTGGTTTTGACTCAGACCCATTTAGTATGTTTAACGATTTGTTTAACAACATGGGTGGTCCAAAACAGAGGAGAGCACCTGATAAGATAGTTGATTTAAACATAGGTACAATAGATTCTTTTTTAGGTAACACTATGGACGTTCAATTTAGTCGAAAAGTTAATTGTAACACCTGTAATGGACAAGGAGGTGATAGAATCACTTGTAACACGTGTAATGGTTCAGGTAGAATCACTCAACGAGTTGGTAACTCATTCTTTTCAAATATTTTACAGACAACATGTAATTCATGTCAGGGTAAAGGATACAGTTTAAAGAACGTATGTTTTTCTTGTGTGGGTGAAGGTAAAAATAACAAATTTGAAACTATTAATATCAATTTACCTCATGGTATATCTGATGGTCAATTAATTAAGGCATCGTCTATGGGGGATTATCATAATGGTTTGTTTGGTGACTTAATTTTAAAGGTTAAAATAACACCTCAAGATGGATTTGAGAAGTTAAATAATGATTTGGTATATAACTACCAGATGTCATTGGATGATTTTAATAAAGAAATGATTGATGTACCACATCCATCGGGTACTTTAAATATCAAATTACCTGAGGAGATAGATACAACAAAACCCTTACGTGTTAAGGGTAAGGGTTTTACTAATGAAGGTATTGGTGACCTATATGTTAAGATGTATGTTAAACACAAGAGGGGTTAGTCATCTATCTTTGTAAGATACATCCAAGCGTAATCATTGTATTCTATTGCTATGTATATATACCCTTGAGTTTCTGATGGTCCCATATGGAAGTTACAGTTACCACCTTGTAAATCAACCATTCTATAAGTGATGTATGAATCTTCATCATGTAGTTTACCAACTACACGATATATTTGTGTTTGTTGACTAAAGATTGTTACTTTGTCGTCTTCTAATTTAATTAGAATGTCTACAGTTGTCGGGGAACCGTTCCATACAATTTCTTGATTGGTGTCTCTATAACCTGTATAGAGTTCAGTGGCTCTTGCGAAGCCTATTTCTTGTGAAAATGATAATAGTGATGATACTACTAAAACGAGTGATAAGATAAATTTTTTCATTGTGTTGTTTAATTTTTTGTAAAGATAATCAAAAATATCTTATTAAGAATAAATTTGATTGATAAAATCTTGAATTGATGATGTTATTTGACCATCAAGGGTAAATTCGCCATTTTGAAAGAAATATAAACTATTTTCTAGTTCAATATCGCAGCTGTCATTACCATTTATATTATATCCATTTGGTAACATATCAAATGTGAAATAATGGTCTTCATTATTAAAATGTAATCCGTTTGGTGTTTTATTAATTTCCAACATATTTTATATTTTATTTATTGAGTAGTATGAAATATTAGTGGTGTCTGAAGCACTTGATTGGTTTATATTAAACATAATGTATTGGTCAACAGTCCAGTTAATACTTAAAGAAGATACTGCACTTGTACTTGTTGTTGAGTCATCAGTAACATTAGTTATTGATGTGTTAAAAACTTCACTATTTGCGCCTTTTATTGAAACTACTCTTAATAATTCTCCAAATACTATTGTTGCGCCGGCATTAAATACCCCTATTGTTTGTGACCCTGTTAAATTTAAAGTTGTGTTAGTGCTTATCCTATAGTTCATAGTTCCATTTGTTGCATTTTTTCTAACTCTGACTTTGAATACAACGGTGTCACCTGTAGTGTATGTATTTGCGGGTATTATGATAGATTTTAATATTGTGAACGCTCCTGTAGTTGTGTTTCCTGTGCTATCAATACTGTCTGAAAATCTTGTTACTACGTTACCTTGATATGTTGTTGCAGATATTGAACCGGATATTATGTTATTTGTGTAAAGTGTACGAGCGGCAGTTGCATTTAATCCGCAACCAATTGCCGCTGAATATAAACCCGAAACGGTATTACCACAACCGGCTAATACTCCACCATATTTACCACTAACTGTATTACGTTTTCCACCACCTACATATGAGTAATATGATGAAACAGTATTACAATATCCTCCACTGATTGTTGAGTAATAACCACTTATTGTGTTACAAGCTCCACCACCAATAAATGATAAACCACAAGATATAGTGTTTCTGGAACCACCACCTATGGTTGCACGAACTCCCAATGAATTGTTAATACTTCCACCACCTACGAATGATTGTAACCCTCCTGCTCTATTATTTAGACCACCCCCAATGAATGACGTTGTTCCACTCGTAATATTTCCGTTACCTCCACCTATGAATGATTGACTAGCACACGATGTGTTATTTAACCCTCCAGATACTGTTGAATATGTTCCTAATGAGGTATTACCACACCCACCAACCACACTTGAGTAGCTACCACTTGATGTATTTCCACTACCGCTACCTACAAATGCGTATGAGGCTTTAGATTGGTTACGTATCCCACCTACAATGGATGAGTACCCACCACTTGAGGTAACAGTGTTTAGACGACCACCACCAACAAATGAACAACTAGCACACGAACTGTTACTAACACCTCCAACTACAGTTGAGTAACACGCACTTGCTGTGTTAACATTTCCACCCCCAACAAATGAAATTCCACCACTTGCTATGTTAGCAGTTCCTCCCCCAACAAATGATAATTGACCACTTGCAGTGTTACTAGTTCCCCCACCAATCACAGTACAAGTGTTGCTTGCACTATTATTTTTTCCACCACCAATAAAAGAATAAACTCCTGAATTGGTATTACTTAAACCTCCGGTTATTGTTAATAATGTTGCCGTTGTTGCTGATATTGTATTAGAACATACACCATTTGTAAAGTTTGTTGCTCCGTTAACAGTTCCACCTGTGAAACTTCCACCTGTTGAGTTTATTGTATAGTTACCACTACCATTATTTGTAATTGTTATATTAGTTCCTTGAGTTAATCCGCTAACAGGTAAGTTATTGTATGTTGTTGCGGATATTGTAGTTGCGGTTAATCCACCTTGAATTAAAGTATTACCACTAACTTGTAATTTTTGACCTGAATCGGTTGTTTTACCAATTATTGTATTACCACTTGTTCCATTTAAAATGACATTACCTACGGTAGTTTCAATAGCTCTAAAGTCAAATGCTGAAGTTATTGTCGGATTAACGTAAATACCTCTACTTACACCACTTGCCCCACCTGTTTGGTTAATGGTTGGATTTATTTGTATTACATTGTATATTCCACCACCACTTGTTGGATTAAATCCTCTTGAAATTCCTACTAATGTTCTATTTGAAGTAGTATTTGCGGCATCTCCTGATGCGTTACTTAAAATTATATCAATTCCAACATCAGTAGTGCTTAAAGCACTTCTGATATTTATAGTTTCCCTTCCTGCCGTTCCTGAAGGAAATACTCCTGCAAGTGTTGAAGTAGTTCCTACATAAACACCAGTCGTACTTCTAATATCACTTACGAAGCGAGCCGTTCCATTAACGTCAAGTTTATATCCGGCATCAGTTGTTGTTCCTATTAAGGTATTACCACTCGTCCCATTTAAAATGACATTACCTGAAGAATTTGGTGATACTATATTTTGCCAGTTTACACCATTATATAAACTCAAGTAATTATCCGTTGTTTGGTATACGGTTAAACCTGTTGCCGGAGATGAAATTGCATCTCGTTGTGTGGATGTCATGCGAGGAGGAAGAAAACCTTGAGTAGTAGAATTGATATTAAGCAAAGCAGAAGCATCAAGCGTTGGCAATCCACCTCTACCCATTGCAAATCCTGCTGCTGTTATTCTAAAGTTATTTCCGTTAAAATTACCTTGCGTTTGAAAGTTAGTATCAGCCGCTGCATTTGAATAAATAGCTAACGAAAATGCACTTGCCGTTTGATTGTTTATTTGAATTGCACTTCCAAAAGTTGAATTTTGAAATAAAGCCGTTCCACTTGTTCGAGTAGTTCCACTCACATCGAGCTTGTACCCTGCGTCTGTTGTTGTGTTGATTAAGACGTTGCCCCTTAATGCAGTAAGAGTAATACCGCTATTACCCAAAACAACGCTATTTGAACCCAAGCCAATAGCATTGTAACCTATTACTATTTGATTTGTTTGAGAATCTGCAAGTGCTTTAGTATTAGCACCTATAAAAACACTTTGATTTGTTGTTGTTATCTCAGTTGTTCCGTCTGCTATGTAATAGCCTGCATCTCTACCAAATGCTGAGTTGTTAGAGCCTGATGTCATTCCATAAAGTGCGGTAGTTCCAAATACAGAATTACTACTTCCTGTGCTAAAACGCAAAGCTAAATAACCATACGCAGAATTTGCAGCGCCTGTTGTATTACTTGAACCTAATGCTAAGTAACCTACTGCTGTATTTGCTGTACCTGTTGTGTTGTTATTTAATGCCGTGTCCCCAACAGCTGTGTTTGTTGCAATATTGCCACCACCACGACCTACTCTCACACTATTGATTCTTGCATCTCCACTAACAACATCTACTCTAAAAAGAGGCGAAACCGTACCAATACCCAACCTATTATTAACATTGTCCCAAAATAGATTTGAATTGTTTTGACTCAATGTTCCACCACTCCCCTGAAATATTACCGAACCTGTTGTAAATGGTGATGATAAAGTTGTCGCAGATATTGTTGTTGCAGTTAAAGCCTGTAATGACGTATTTCCTGTAACAGTTAAATTACCATTAACAGTTAATCCTGTGATACTTCCCCCACTAAATGAAGGTAAATTATTATAAGTGGTTGCAGAAATGGAATACATTTGAAATGTACCACCACTGGTTAATGTTGCCCAAGTTGTATTATTTGTGGTAAAGTTTAAAGTATTACCTGAACTATAATATATTCCGTTTTCTGCCATATTTTATATTATTTGAACCCAGCCTGTAGATTTATACATAAATAGCCCTTCAGGGAAATCTGTACAATAAACCATTAAACTTGGTTGAGGAGATACAATTGATGTTCTTTGGGTATTTGTCATTCTTGGAAATAAAACACCTTGAGTTGTACTTGCCATTTGTAGTAATGCACAAGATATATCACTCTCTGAACCTATTGTTGTTTTTGTTGTTGCAGATATTGTTGTTGCGGTTAATCCTTGTAATGAAGTATTTCCCGTTACTGTTAGTCCTCCATTAATAGTTAAACCTGTAACTGTATTGAATAAAACTGAATATGTTCCACCGGTGTTATTGGTAAATGTAAAAGTATTGTTAGAATAAGTTCCTCCTGTCGTTCTAATATCTGTTGGTAGGTTAGAATAAGTTGTTGCAGATATTGTTGTAGCGGTAACACCACTTTGGAATACCGTACCACCCGTTACAGTTCCCCCACTTAATGGTAGGTATTTTCCTGTAACATTATCCGGTAAATTTTGATATGTTGTTGCGGATATTGTAGTTGCGGTTAATCCCGATAATAAAGTATTACCTGTAACATTTAATGTATTTGCGGTTAATCCGTTTGTAAAATTAGTTGACCCACTTACAGTTCCTCCCGTAAACCCATTACTTAATGAACCATCACCCATAACATATTGTAACGATGTTCCACCTTGTGTTATGAATTTATCAGCATTTATAAATTGGAAATAATCGATTGAGTTAGTATTAGTTCCTGTAAGAGATGAATTTGCTTTATCGTAAACAGTATTAAATATTGAATAGATACCTGCTACACTAATTGGGGCTACGTTATTACCCGCTTGAACAAGTACTTGACTATTAGCCAAAGTTAAATTTGTTAAAGCACCTGTAATAGTTATAGCATTTCCTCCTAAAGCTGTAACAATACAATCAACTATTGCTAAATTACCTGCACTAGCTGAAGGTGTAACAACACTATTACATCCTTTTATAATAACCTGTGCTGATGCGTTACTAACTGATACACCAACATTTTTATTACCATTAATAATAGTAGTTCCACTACCTGAAATTTGAATACCTGAAATACATTGCATTTCTGTATTAATAATTTCTACATAACCACTAGATGATTTGGTTACATTAGTATCTACACTACAGTTACTTATATAAGCTTGAGCTGTTCCACTAATGACAAGATTAGACATCTTTAAACCTGAAATACGAGAACCTGAACCTAATGAACCAATAGTCAAAGTCCCATATAATAAAGTATTAGCCCCTGTTAACTCAGATGATGCAATTGTAGTATTACCACTTGCTACAGTAATGTTTTCATTATAACCGCCTGGATGAACAATAATTGTTTTACGAGACCCCGTCAATAAAGTTAATGCCTGAGTAATAGAAGCAACAGGATTAAGTAAAGTACCATTACCTGTAGTGTCATTACCATCTATTTGGCTAACGTGTATCTCATATTGAAAATTTGACGAAACATTATAATACGTTGTTGCAGATATTGTAGTTGCCGTTAAAGATTGTAATGAAGTATTTCCCGTTACTGTTAGTCCTCCATTAACAGTTAAACCTGTGACGGTATTAAATAATACAGAATATGTTCCACCAGTGTTATTAGTGAATGTAAAATTGTTATTAGAATAAGTTGCTCCAGTTGTACGAATATCTGTCGGTAAATTCTGATAAGTTGTTGCCGATATTGTAGTTGCAGTTAATCCTTGTAGTGAAGTATTTCCTGTTACGGTTAAGTTGCCATTAATAGTTCCACCACTTTTATCAAATTTATTACTTATATCGGTTTGAATTGTTTGAATTATTGAACATCCGATTAATGTACCACAAGTCAAAGCCGAATTGTCTGAAAATGGTGTTATTCCATAAGAATAATGTTGGGTACCTTCAGTGACTAAAGTTATTGAATGTGATTGATTACTAGTATTCGTCGCTCTTACTTTTACAACAATTCTGTCAGTTGTATTTATTGATGAACCCGAATAATATCCGTCCGTTAATTGCATTGATGGATTTGGGGAATTTGTAGTTACTGGAGCCGGGTCAGTTGTAACAAGTAGAGTTTCGGTTCCCCCTGTGGTTCTTAAATAAACCTCACAGAATATATTAAAAGATGCGTTACTATTTTGTTTGAAAGAATGAAGATAAAAGCTCCAATATCCTGCAGGTATTAGAGATGCGTTTGGATATCCAGTTGGTGTTTGAAATGACGCAATTGTTCTAGTGACTCCATTACTAATTGTAACAGCCGTTGTTTGTTGTGAGTTTGTTGTTCCACTTGGACTAAATTCTTGATATGGTGGTTGTGAGTTTGATAAATTTAAATAATATATTTGTCCTCCAGGTCCTCCTATTGGAAGTCCAGTAACCGTAAAAGTTCCTCCTGTATTATTTAAAAAGGTAATTTCTCCGTTTGTATAAGTTCCTCCCGTTACATAAACATCGGTTGGTAAATTCTGATAAGTTGTTGCAGAAATTGTGTTAGCCGTTAACCCACTTTGGAATATTGTTCCACCTGTTACAGTCCCTCCACTTAATGGGAGATAATCTCCTGAAGTTGAACCTGTAAACACAATAGTTACCGCACCTGTTGAAGAATTTGCAGATAAACCATTACCTACTGTAATACTTGTAACACCTGATGACGGAGAGGCTCCCGATATAGGACCCCAATAAGCATAACCTGTCCCATCTGTTAATAATGCATAACCAGGTTGTTCGGTTCCATTTGAATATGTAAAACCACCATTAATCGTAAGTCCCGATGAGAATATTGGATTAACAGGAATAGTTCCACCTATTCTATAAACAACACCTGTTGATATGTCAGATTGTAATACGTAATTATAAGAATCCTTAATTAATTGGTCTTTAATATCGGCCATGCTTTAATTTTACATTTTTTTGGTTATTTATAAATAGTATGGCAACTATTTGTTACGCTTGGGAAGATGCTCCTTACGCATGGATTGACACCCCGTTTACTTGGGCGGAAGGTTGCGTCATTGAAAAAATTATTGCAGGTGGAGGCTCAATCCCATCTTATAAGATAAGAGAGAGGTTAAATGCATTACCCGAAGATGAAAAAGAAGTATTAATAAATCTCTTTATAAGATTAGAAGTTGATGAAATTGAGTTTGAAAGACGAGTTAATAAAAACAAGAACACCAAGGTAAAAATTAAATTAAGTGATGTTGAAATGTCATTAAAAGAACAAAGATTTATTAAAGTCAATGTTAAAATTAATGAACAATGATATATTTATGTGATATGGCTTATAATCTTTATACCGACAAACCTAACAAATTCAATTGTAATATTGAAATAGAAGGAACATCACTAGCAAAATCTAAAGTTAGATTGGTAGTTGAAACAGACGAGATGTCTTATATGTTTAACGGATTTATTGAAAACACAGGACTATGTGAAGTTAATATTCCAAAAACAAAAAACTTCTTACCTGAAGGAACAAAAGGTAATATGAGATTAGAAGTTATTGCTGATGATGTATATTTTGAACCATGGTCATCTGACTTTAATGTAAAAACAAACAAAAAGGTTAATGTGGTTGTTACTGAACAAGTTGAAGACAAACCAAAACTTTCAGTTCAAGTATTCGAACAAAAAGAAGAACCCGTTAAACCTAAAATAGTTGAAACTCGTACTATTAAAGAAGAAGTTATTGTTGCAAAACCGAAAATCGAAGAAAAAAAGATTGTAACTCCAAAACCAGTTAAGAAACAATCAAACAGTGCTCAATTCACCAAAGAAGAGTTCATGAGAATGTTAATGAGAAAGTAACTCAATAATATCTCTTACAAATTCAACAAAACCATAGACAGTAAATCCAAAAACTAATACTCCCACAATAACCTGAGGAACAATACTCTGTTTCATCTTATCACATTTAGTACATTTTTTTTCTTCTACTTTAATTTCTTTTTCCATAAGATAATTTTAGAATAATTTTTAATCTAAGTAAACAATTGGAATACTTTCTAAAATAGATTCCATGAAAACTTTTGGTGACTCAGGACCTTTGAATTTTTTTAACATCTTACCATCTTTAGAAAACGCTGATGTAAAGATAAAGTAAGTCTCACCAATCTCACGAGCAAGACCTATTTCCATATAATCAAAATCTTCTTCTCTTGGGTTATCTGAATATTTTTTAACAAATATTATTTTTTGTTCAGGAATAAACTTATCATTAGAAGGCGGACCATACAACCCATAAAAATGTTGTTTAATCTTTTCGTAGTTATCATCAAAAAAATCGACAATCATATCGTTTGGAATACCAACTCTAACTACATAGTCAGGGTTTTTAATATGTCTATCCTTATCCTCTAAATAAAAGTCAGCAATCTTATCAAAACTGAATTTTCCGTATCGGTCTTCCCATTGGTGATATGATGCAAATAACCTAACCCTTTTATCTTCAATAACATCTGCAAACAAAAGAATGGGTCTTCTCCCACTCTCTATTAATATCTGTTTGATAGTATTTAAAAGTTTCATATAAGATAAATATAGAAAAAAACGAAAGGGAACCATTACTGATTCCCTTTCTTTGACCTGGGGGTCGGGTTTGTGAACCTGTGTCTACTTACGCTAAACACCCAACGGTAAGTTTTTTTGTGGAGAGCTTACTTCCTTAATTCTTTTACAAATATATATCTAAAAATCCCAACAAAAAAATATATTTTACACTTTTTTTGACATATCTTTGTCCTATGAAACAGGAAATACTACCACTAAACTTACGACACGTCGCTCAAATTGTGAGACGAAATATGATTACAAAAGTTGTACCATGTGGTAAGGAGTATTCGCGTAAAAGATTTAAGAAGGTTGATATCTACCAAGATTAGAATTATATTTAGATAAAAAAGTTATGCTAAGTTATATTGGAGGTAAAAGTAAAATCGCACCAAACCTAATTATACCTAATATCCCAAAGGATATTGAAATTTTTATTGAGGTATTTGGTGGAATGTTTTGGACTTTTTTTAAAATGGATTTGAAACAATATCCTAATTTGAAAAGAGTTGTTTATAACGACTTTAATCCTTTGAACTATAATTTGTTTATGTGTCTTCAGGACCCTAAAACTTTGTTATCTGCGATTAATAACATTCCATGTCAACAACAAGGAGTAGAGGTAACACCACCAGTTTATAAAGAACAATTTAATGAGTTCCAAAAGGAAATTTTCTCTCATGGTTTAACAATTAACTATCCTGATTATGGTGTTGCTGCGAAGTATGCTTATGTTCTAACTCAAGTATTCAGTGGTTCAAAACCTGAGACATCAAGTTTTATTGATTTGAAGGGTAAGTATAAGTCAAAATATCTTACCTTTAGAGATAAATTATCTAAACCTGAGTGGGTGGAACATTTCAATAGAATATCGGAGTTTAGATTGGGAGATTTTGAAGATGTGATTAAAGAGTTTGATAGTCCTACAACATATTTTTATGTAGACCCACCATATTGGAAGACTGAAAACTATTACTCAAACCACGATTTTGATAGGGAAGACCACGAAAGATTGGCAGATTGTTTGAAAGGTATTAAAGGTAAGTTTAGTTTATCTTACTACGATTTTCAGTTGTTGAATGAGTGGTTCCCAAAGGAGGAATACAAATGGGAGAAGAAAGAATTTGCTAAAGCGGCGGCGGCGAAAAAAGGAAAAACCCAAAATATGGGGGAAGAATTATTAATTATGAATTATTGATATATTTATATATAAAATTAGAAATGAAATTTACTAATATTTTAACAAACATTATTTTAGAAGATTCAAGATTTAACCTTTTATACGATAAATTAGTAGATAAAGGTGGAAGAAAACCTGAACCAGGTAAAATCCCTTTTGATACATTAAAGACAATTATCTTTGCTGACCCTACAACAAGAGCTCCGCAGAGCTTACTTCAAAATATTGAAGCCTTAACGCCTGAACAAATGGAAATTGTTAAGGTTGGTAAGTACACTAATTGGATACTAAAGAACTTTTTAAAACCATCATTTAATGATGAAATGGGAGATATTGAAGTTGGTTCTCCTGAATATAAGCAAGCAGTTAAAAGATACCGTAATTTATACCTTGAAGATTTGTACAAGGTTACTGATGACTTAAAGAAGTTTGAAAGATTCAAAGGTCAATTAGAAGCTGACAAAAGAGATATTAATAAATTGACTGTTGATACATTATTTGATGCGGTTAAGGACTTTAAGTTAGAAAAAACAAAAGGAACAAAACAGGAAAAAGAAGATGCTAAATCAACTTACCAATATCCTGGCTCAACGATTGCATTTAAAGGACCAAACTGGACTGTAGTTAAGATTGAAGACCAAAGTGAACTTGGTAAAAATGCTGCGTGTTTCTTTGGTGGATATCACGAACCTGATATGGGTGAAACAAGATGGTGTACATCATCACCTGGTTTATCTTACTTCAATACTTATATTAAACAAGGGCCATTATATGTAATTCTACCTAATGAAAGTTCTGATTTGGGTAAAAAATCTGGTCTACCTGTCGAAAGATATCAGTGGCACTTCCAGTCTAATCAGTTTATGGATAGACACGATAGAAATGTGAATATCGTTGAAATGTTACAAGGTAAGTTGGCCGAACTTAAAGAATTCTTTAAACCTGAATTCGCTAAAGGATTGGCTAAAGAGAATGGTAAGAGAGTTGATATTGTTTATCCTGAATCTTCGGCTGGTAAGTTCGTTGGATTATACGGATTTAAAGAATTGTTTGATAACCTACCTGATGACTTGGAACAATTAATCATCCAAACTTCAAAGAATACTAAAGAAACAATTGCTCTTGATGTTCCTGAAAGCGTTGGAAGATTTGATAAATTACAAATACTTTTATTAGGTGGTATGGTTAAATCTGTCCCTGACACCATTTGTAATTTAAATAGTTTACTTTTACTTGCTTTACCAAACAACCCTCAATTAACAAGTATTCCTGTTTGTATTAAAGATTTACCTATGTTAGGTTTCTTGAATGTATATCAAAGTAATGTTAAAATTCCTAAAGAACTTGAGGGCATTTTAGAACCGGAAGGTGATGGTTGTTATTATGTAGTTTAATATAAAAAAAATAGTTATGAAATTTACAAATATCTTAAAAAAAATTATCTTAGAAGATTCAAGATTTAACCTTCTTTATGATAAACTAGTTAATAAAAATGAAAAAAAACCTGAACCAGGTAAAATCCCTTTTGAAACATTAAAGGCGGTTATTTTTGCTGACCCTACAACAAGAGCTCCGCAGAGCTTACTTCAAAATATTGAAGCCTTAACGCCTGAACAAATGGAAATTGTTAAGGTTGGTAAGTACACTCAGTGGTTATTGAAAAATTTCTTAAAACCGTCATTCAGTAATGAAATTGAAGTTGGTACTCCTGAGTACAAAAAATCTGTTAAGGAATATCAAGATAGATTTCTTGAAGATTTATATAAAGTTACAGACGACTTAAAGAAGTTTGAAAGATTTAAAGGTCAGTTACCTCAAGAAAGTAGAGATATTGCTAAATTAACTCCTGATTTATTATTTGGTTTAGTTAAGGACTTTAAATTAGAAAAAACTAAAGGAACTAAACAAGAAAAAGAAGAAGCTAAGTCATCATATCAATACCCTGGGTCAACTGTTGAATTTAAAGGACCAAACTGGACTGTTGTTAAAATAGAAGATACTAGTGAATTAGGTAAGAATGCTGCTTGTTTCTTTGGTGGTTATCACGAACATGATAAAGGTGAATCAAGATGGTGTACGTCTTCCCCTGGATTAAATTATTTTGACTCACACATTAAACAAGGGCCTTTATATGTTATTTTACCTAACAATGCTGACAAGGTTGGTCAAAAAACAGGATTACCTCAAGAAAGATATCAGTGGCATTTCCAATCTAATCAATATATGGATAGAGATGATAGACCTGTTAATATTATTGATATGTTAAACGGAAAATTAACAGAACTTAAAGAATTTTTTAAACCTGTATTTGCTAAGGGTTTAACTATGAGAAATGAAAAAAAGCTTGTAATGGAGAATGATAACTCGTCAGCCGCTGGTAAGTTCATTCAATTATACGGATATAAAGAATTATTTGATAACTTACCCGACGACATGACGCAGATAATAATTAATAATAAGAAAAATGACGTTGCTTTTGATGTTCCTGAAAGTATTGGAAGATTTGATGAGTTAAGAACACTTTTATTAGGTGGTATGGTTAAATCAGTTCCTGATAGTATTTGTAATTTGAAAAATTTACTTATGTTGTCTTTTCCAAACAACCCTCAATTAACAAGTATTCCTGTTTGTATTAAAGATTTACCTATGTTAGGTTTCTTAAATTTAAATGGTAGTAACGTTAAAATCCCTAAAGAACTTGAGGACATTTTAGAAGAGGACCCGGATGACAAAGGAAAAGGTTTTTATTTTGTAGTTTAATAAATTATTTATATTTTTGTTTCCTAATCTTATTGACTATGAAAAATGTGGATGTGGAAATTTACTTAAATCAGTTAATAGGGTTTTTTGAAAAGAACCCCAACGATTTGATTGACCTAATTGGGGTACTTAAGAAAAATACTTTTTACGAAAGAGTTAAAGAAAAAGTTTACGAAAATCTTGATAATGGTTTGGAACTTATCCTTACTCAGCAACAACTTATTGATATTGTTGTTGGTATGTACGATGAGACAAACAAAACTGTCAAACCGTTAGAAATAAAAACACCTGTTATCAAAACAAATTACGGAATTATTTGGCTTAACTAAAAAACTGTTGTATATTTGTAGTCATAAATAAACAAACACTATGAACCTACAAGATTTAAAAACAACAGTCCCAGCACTTTTCCAAACAGAAAAACTTTCAAAATTGTCTGACCGTTACACCATGGTTCCTACCATTGATGTGGTAGACAAATTCATCCAAAACGGATGGCAAGTGAGCGGAGCAAAACAAGTGGGTAAGGGCTCATTTGGTAAACACCAAGTCCGTCTTCGTAACGCAGAACTTCCACAAGTAGGTGACTCGTTATTAGAGGCGGTAATCACCAATTCACACAACGGAACTTCAACTCTCCAAGTAGGCGCTGGTTTATTCCGACTTGTATGTAGCAATGGTTTAACTGTCCCTGTATCAACCTTCGGTGACATGAAACAAACTCACTTGAACTTGAGTATGAGTGATGTTGAATTGATTACAGAACAATTCGTAATCAACACACCTAAAATCCAAAAGTCAGTAACCCGTATGATGGAAGTTACTATGGATACTGAAAGAAAGATTGACTTCGTATCTAAGGCGGTTGGTATCCGTTGGAAGAACACCGAGGATATTTCAACTCTAACTTTGGAGACAATCATTGACCCACTTCGTGATGGCGATAGTGATGACAACCTTTGGACCACCTTCAACGTAGTACAAGAGAAGTTAATCCGTGGAGGGTTTATCAAACAACAAGGACGTAACACTCGTTCAGTAAAGGGTATCCAATCCTTAAACATGGATAACATGATTAACACAAAACTTTGGGAACTAGCTGAAACATTTTGTTAATGGACAACCTATTCAAACTTATCAACGAAAAACATTATGTCGGCCACTATCTCCCCTACAATTCGGTGGGGGAGATTGCTGATAGCATTCTTGTGGAACCATTTGGTTTGAAAGATAAATATCACGTAAGAGAGTCCTTTGATGGTAAACACCATGTTTTTACTTTTGATAAATCAGTTAATAACGATAAAGAGGAGTTTGAAAAAAACTATGGTAATCCTCTTTGTGATGTAACTGTGCAAAGAAGTACTTTTGTTGTTGAGGAGAATGAAGATAAGATTTGTTTAAAAGTATTCTATTGTGGGAAACACAGAAAGGCTGGGGAAGTATTTTTTCGTAAAAGTACCAAACTAAACTACATTACGTTTAATAAGAAAACCAATATTTTTACGGTTGGTAAAAACACTGAATACCATAAGAAAAGAGGTAAGGGTAAGGGTAGTGTTATTAGACGAAACTCATTTCCGATATCGTTAACTACAGATGGTTATCATTCATTTATGAATGGGTTAGACGACTCTAAAACATATAATTTGGAAATTACCGAAGGTATTAATGTATTTTTATCTAAAATCGGGGCTGAAAAAATTATAAACTACGTTAGTTTACCAATGTCTTTATTTGGATGTTTGTTGGACAAACAAGGTGTTAAGAAACCTGATAATTGGAGAGGGTATTACAATGTATATCCAAAACCAACTAAAAAGGACTATAAAAAATACGGATTTAAGATGGTTGATGCTTATATGAAATTAAACGATGTAAGTTCAGAGAAAATTAAAAAAGTATTACATAAAGTCCAAAATCCTTGTTTCAAAAGTATTAAAATGTTGATGGATGTCTTTGGGAGAGATTTTATTTTACAAAGACCTGAAGAAGAATTGTGTATTATTTTTAATACTAAAATTGACGAATCACCATTTCAACCTGTAAGACATTACTTTGAAAATTTCGGTAAAAGGGATATGAGTAATTGTTATCAGATTTACTTATTATCTAAAACAGACCATAATTTATCTACTCATACTTTTTATGACCACGTAAGATTTTTTGATATCATTTCAAAAAACGAGCCGGTTAAATGGATGTCTAAAACTTTGAAGGAATTTAATGCTGAACATACTATTTGGTCATACAAAGTTGACTTCTATACTACAGGAAGATACTCAAGACAATACTCCAGTGAATTTGTGGAACGAGTATCAAAACCAATCATAACAAGTGATAAAATTACATTTAACCCTATTGTATTACAAAGTAGTGAAGAATATGTTGATGAGTCAGTACACCAGTCTAATTGTGTAAGAACTTATCAAAATAGACCTTCATCATTAATTATATCACTTCGTAAAGAAGATGGGGAGAGAGCGTCAATTGAATACAGACCATCAATTGGTAAGTTTGGTATGAATGATAACCAACCAGTTATATTCAAACGAGTTCAGACACTTGGAAGATTTAATGGTCAATTAGATGACACTTGGGATGATGCAATTTTTATATTAGATGTTAGATTAAAAAGTATTACTAAAGAAGTGTGGGGTAATCCTCTTGCTGAGTTTGTTACTGGTGGTGGAAGAAAAGAGTATAACTTTGTTTTTGATAAAGACGGACAACTTAACTGGGAACATTTAACAAATTCAATTGACATCGGGGACGATTTACCTTACATTGACTTTGAATGGTAAACGAAAAAAAGATATTTTTATTTGAGGATAGATTGTTGGATAAAGAAGGTCTTTTATCAATTCTTCAGTTATCTGATGGACACAATCTTTCACCTAATGATTTTTTGAAAAGAGATAACATAGAAAAAGTTTTTATCAACTCAATCATGTATAGTGATGGGGAGGTTTACTCCGACTTAATATGTAAACTAACCAACGGTAGTTTCATTTATCTATCAAAAGAAGACGGTGTTGAGTACAAAGTAAAATTATATTATAATGCTGACAAGTTGAGTGAGGTTAAGTTCTTTTTAGCTCAACTTTTGAAACAAAAAAAGGAAAGTAAAAATATTTAAAAGTATGGAACAATTAACAAGTAGTCAGATACAAGAAAAGATTAACAACGGGGAAGATTTTATATTAAAGATGTTTACCAGATGGTGTGGTCCCTGCCGCCAATTAACTGAAGAACTAAAGAAAATCACAACTGATGTGTCAATCTATGAGTTTGATGTTGAGAGTGATGTCAATTTCTCAAAGAGTTTGGGTGTTAGAAATGTACCAGTTTTAAAATTCTATAAAGAAGGCGTTGATACTCATACAATGGTTGGTTTAAAACCTGCTCAAACAGTATCATCACTAATCCTTGAACACATTAATAACTAATGGCAAATTTATTGGTTACATACACAATGAAAGGATGTCATTGGTGTACAGAGTTCAAAAAACAACTTAAAGAAAACAAGATTAAGTTTAAGGAACGAGACATTGAAAAATACGAAGAGGAATATAACCTTTTTGTTGAAGTGACGGGTAATGATTTTGTTCCGGCATTTATGATTGTTGATACTGAAACAGAAGACGCTAAGTTATTTGCTCCTGACAGAGATTTCCAAGATATCAACGAAGCGGTTGGAATTATCAAAAATATTCTGTAGTTTTGTTCCATGAAGGAACTAACATTTAAAAAGAAAGGGATAGTTCATACCCCTTTGACATTTTGGCAAGTTGATTCAACATCAAAGATTGCTATCTACCAAGGTGGTAGAGGTGCTCGTCCTGATTTGGATTTCATAGTTAAACATAAGGAAGAAGGTAAGAGATTACGAACACCGTCACATACCCATTGGATTGTTGATTTAATTGCGAAGAAACAATGTGCTCCGAATGTTATTAAAGGGTTTATTGATGACCTGATAAAAATCTATGATGAAACCGAACCATTTAATTGTGAGACATCAAGAGATACCTACCAGTTAAAGTATGTTAATAAACTCACATCAAAGTATCTTGACTTACAAGGATGTGGTTATTATTCTGTTGAAGTTTTAATTTCTTTTGTTGAGTTGTTTTCCAAGTGTGAAAAACAAACACCAGGAGCGTTCATGTTTAGAAACCTATTGGTGATGGTTAAGGGATATATTGACGGTGATAGGGACTTCTACCAAATCGTAGGTTACTCTAAACGTGTTTAAATAACGTTCAGGAACAATTTAGACGGTAGTTGGTAGTCATCTGATACCTTACCCTCAAAGTTGTCGTTTAATATCGACAGGAGAAGTTCTGAGCTATAGTAACTATCTGATTTTACTTTGGTGAACTTCAGGTTACCTTCATTACTTTCAAATTCCAATTTAATGTTTCTGAACTTAAAGTACGGTTGTGATTTCTCCGAGATTTTATAAAGGTAAGAATAAAGATTACCTAAATAGTTTTTAGAATATCCGTGAGGGAATGTTGATTGTATTGTTATTGATGATAGATTGTTTGTTGTGAAAGTTTCAGGATATTCAAAGATGAATTTGGTATCTTCAAAGTTTGTGTCTTTGGTGTCGTAATCTATGATGTCTAACGTTTTAAGATTAAGTCCTGTTAGGTCTGAATAGTTATCTTTGTGTTCTTCTATGAACTTATCTGTAAGGTTGTTAAGGACAAGTACGTTTGGGTTCTTGGTATAACCTTTGATGATGAATAAACTATTACAATCAACGACGGATAGTTTAGTTTTGTAAATGTTATTTTCACTTACTTCTTGACACAAGAAATTTGCAAACTTATTAACAAATTCTTGATTTAAAATACAACTCTCTTTTTCCATGTTCAATTTTAAAACTAAAATTTTAAAGGTTAAAGTGTAAACTATTTTTTATCTTATTAGAAATAACTATTAAACTCAATATTAAGACATTTTTGAACGTCGCCGAAATCGGGGTAGTCAGGAACTCTACCTGAACTCAACCAATTTAAATCACCATTTTCAAATAAACTTTTAAGTAGGTTGATATAACCTCCGTAATAATTTAAATTTTCATATGGGTTATTTACGTTACTTTCAAACCAAAGTTTAATATTATAATGTGCAGTTTTTGTAACTTCATATCTTACGCCATATCTTTCTGTTGATGTACTTTTATTGTAATCGTATTTTTTGTATTTATAATCTTCAGCTTTTTTATTATCAATAACCTCACCGACTAATTGTTCAATAATTGAGTCATACAATTCGTTAACGTAAACCGACCCATAACAATATGAGTATAGTGAATATAATTCACTTGTGATATCTAATCCTGAGTTCATTATGAAGTATTCAACACAACTTTCATCTTGTAAAAGTTTAGTGATTATCTCTTCATTTAATTTTAAATTTGATTCATCACCTTGTTCTTTTGCTAAATTTTCTATTAATTCAGGAGTTTTATAACTGATAGATAAAGTACCAATTTTAAGTAACTCTTCTTTGATATACTCTCTAATTTGTTCTTGATATTTTGGTTCTAGTTCTTCATAAACATCTTTGAACTCATCACTTGTTACATCATCATAAAAATTACCTTCATAATCTCCATTTAATATTTCGGCAATTCTATCTTCACTAATATCGTTTCTACCACTACTGAAGAATTGTGCCAGTTCACCGGAATCTTGTAAATCAACATAATATTTCCCATCAATTTCAGTTATATCTGAAAATTCCATTTCCATCATTTTATAGATGTAATTTGGGTCTTTTTGTATTAATTGATAAATTATTTTATTTTGATAATCCGACCAGTCATTATTAAAAGGGTCAATGTAATGTGATAAATCATTTTTAACTATTAAGTTAAAAAATTTATCAAAACCACCCATGGCGTTTTCAATATCCTCTTCAGTAACATCTCCGTTTTGGAATAGAGTAATAAGTTTTACTAACTTATTTTGAAGATTTGTTAGTACGGGTTTTTCCTCTTCTTCGTTTAATTTTTTAAAAATTTTAAATTCCATAATTATAAATATAAAAAAAGGGGAAAAATTCCCCTTTTAGTTTTCTTATGTTGCGGGAAAGATTATTTTCCACATCCGCAACCACCACCGTTGTTGTTTTTCATCGTTTTTAATTTATTAGAGGTTTATTACTTTTTCTTGTTTTTGTTGTAGTACTTATCAATAGTACTCTGAACTGCGTTTTTAATACTCTCAGTTCTTAACTTTTTCACCTGCTCAGGTGAAGCACTTTGTTTTTTACATCCACATCCCATATTGTTGGTATTTTATTATAAATATTTACCACATGTGATTTAATAGTAAATAATATAGTTATTTTAATATTTATTAATATAATTTTTATCATG
>Ga0209499_1000120_pt1 | contig 55159 bp, 77 predicted proteins | sample C_130208_EF_Meta_FD_187306 | JGI IMG/M metagenome (GOLD analysis project Ga0209499, IMG submission 187306) | Freshwater microbial communities from Lake Croche, Canada to study carbon cycling - C_130208_EF_MetaG (SPAdes) (version 2) | ecosystem: Environmental > Aquatic > Freshwater > Lake...
TATGCAGAGGGGGGGTAGATCTTGCGACCCCCCTCCCCCCGTGCACCTTTCTTTTTGGTTTAATTAGTTTTAACTTCTTGCATGACTCGTCTGTGCATTGCACTAACGTTTTCATTTAGTATTTCATCAATAGCTAACTCATTAGCAAGTAGCTCGTCTGCATCCGACAATTCGTTGGAGCTTATAAGGATACGACCAAGTAGGTCTAGGGTGTGGTACCCATGGCCCACGTCAAATGAGAACCAAGCTTTAAACTCAGTGAAGGGATTGAAAGGATTGTCAACTGTTGTTAACATTGATTCCATTAGTGGTTGTGATGTTGTATTGTTATCAGTCATTAAATGTCCTTTCTTTGTTTAAGCTTGCGACCCAGTGACAGCTGTATCTAATGTTGTTAACGAAACGCCTAATGATGCTGCTACTTCTGCACGTGTGTAGCCATTAGCAAACATTGCCTTAGCTCTTGCTTTATCTGCTGATGAAACTAACTTCTCTACCTTAGGTGTAGCATACTCACGAATAGTATCAAGGTCTGCATGCTTTAAGATGTCATTAAGTTTAGTATGTGAGATAGCACCTGCTTGAATAGCATCCCATTCTTGCCTTGTCACTACTATTCGAGACTTACCAGCACCAGCCCTGTTACGTCCTTCTTGTAAGGCTTGAGCTTTAACTTTTTTAAGGGTGTCTTTGTCCATCTCTGGATGTTGTGCTTGTTTAAGTCTTACTGTAGCGTTACCAAAGATCTGTGCTTGACGCTCGAGGGGTGCGTTTCTTTCTGCCAGCCTTAACTTAGCTGACAATGTTTCTACTTCCTTAGAGTATACCTTAGCTGCTGATGGTGAGTAGGTAGAGTTAGGAGTTTTAACTGCACTTAACCTGATCTCATTGGCCAGGCCCTTCAATTTGTTTGAATGATCTGCATACAAAGACTCGATACGACTAGGTGTGCCAGTGATTAATGTATTAGCATTAGTTGTTTCAGCCAGGCGTACAGAGTTACGGGTCTTTGTTATAGTCTTACCCTTTTTGTTTACATAGGTAGTAGCTGAATTAGGATCGTATACTATAGCACCAGTCTTTGTGTCAATAGGTCCGCCTTCTGCAGCAGACCTAGTCTTTAGCTCTGGTACTCTTAGCTCTGCGCTGGCCCTAGACAGCAGCGTGGTTGCACCACCCCTAGTTGAGCCTTGGTACTTTTCTTTTAACGAGGGGATACCGTTCTCTAAAGCCGATCTTTTATAGTCTAGGTCATGCTTCTCAGCATCAATCACAACCATTGAATGTTTAATGGCCCTACTAAGTTCTTCTCTAGATGCACCCTTAACTGTCATGTCTGTAATCAAGTTAGAGACATAACCCATCTGCATACCCTTTTGCCTTGCTGTCATCTTAGGCATGCCTTCGTAGGCGGGGTATGATGCGCGTGGGTCAAAGTTGTGTAGTTGTTCTAGCGCAGCAGTAGCTTTGATTCGCTTATTGGCAGGGCCATCGTTTGGTATGACCAACACAGTATCACCATCAAAGTCTGCGCCGGACAAACGCTCTGCTACTTTGTAGTTAATACCTACTGCATCTTTAGCATCGCCAAGAAGTTTCTTAGATTCTCTGTGTTTGTTGTTAACAGTAAGCTCTGGGATCTCAAACGTACCACCATGGGGGAATCTAACAAGAACAACCTGTGTGCCATTAGCATAGTTAGGCGCATAGATTTGATTTGCTGGTAAACTGGTGATGGGTAGAATGACATGAGTCGCTTGACCTTTTAAAGCAGCAGCTTTAAGGTGTACGGCAGAGGAGTCTGCATCGTCGGCTGCTTTGTCGAGTAATAGCCGCCTAACTGTGGGGTTAGTAAGCGCATTGATTTTATCAAACTCAGTTTTCTTTCGATCATACGTCATGTCTAATTGTGTTTTAGCCAACGTATGACTTTGTTTACCTAGAAGTTGCGTTGATAGGGAGTCCGACCAATCATTCCAGTTACCTTCTTCGTTAATTAAATTCATTGCTGAAACAACGCGCTCGGTGCCATCAAATAAATTCTTACCATAACCAGTAACTGATTGTTGACCAGTAGAATCTCTAACAATGATCTGCCTGATGACTGCGCCAAAAGGATTATCTGTGTCAACGCTACCATCTTTTAATCTTTTGATTGGTTTAAGCGCGTCTAACTTATTACCAGTATCGCTTTTGTTGGTATTGAATTGAAGATCCACCCCTTTGGGTAAATCATCTTTATACATGGCCATACCTTTCATGTAATGACCATCACCAATAGCTACGCGAACTTGCGCATAACGAGAGTCTCCAAGAGAAACATCTTTAACTCCAGGCCTTACATAAATCACACCGTCAAGTTTATCTCCGCCTTGCTCTTTGTAAACCACGCCAACTCTTTTTGGGTTTACGGAAATTGGAGGGAGAATACCAAGAAAGGTACGCCCGCCATCATCTGAAAACGTTGTTAACTGAGTAATCTTATCTCGGTTAGCGTACACTTCTTTACCTGTTACACCAGGACCAGCAAGAACTTTAAGTGAAGTATCTTTATTGGTACCCAGCTGCGTGACTGTAAGGTAGTGTCTAGTATACCCAGCTTCTCTAGCCACAGCAACTGCGTTTTTAAACGTAGTTTCAGACACACCCTTAAGTAACCATACGTTATCGCCAATGTCGATGTAACCTTTAGCGTCTACTTCCGATTTAAGCATATTGGCAACTGTAGTTAATTGATCTTGTTTATCTTTTTCACCAGGTTGTAGTAATGCACGAATGGTAGACTCTGGTTTACCCATTTGTTTACCAATAGCTACATAGCCCATACCTTTGTCTTTAAGTTTCTGAGCGGTAGAGATATCTTCTTGCTTTTGCTGATTCTTAGCGATGGACTTTCGTGCTCGAAGATCAGTTGTTGATATACCAAAACCTTTAGCAATCTCGGTTTCCGACAACCCTTGCTTGCGCATTCTTTCTACTTCGCCTAAAAATCCATGCGCAGTTACTTCTTCTCCGCCAGAGCCCCAAGGATATCGCCCAGATTTATGTAACGTGCCATAGTGCGCAATGTAATCTTCCTCACTAATAATCATTTGCATTACCTTCTTTCAAAGTTTCAATGTAACGGTCAAATGTAATAATGGTATCCATGATATCTAAGATTTGTTGTGGAGTTGGTACAAATATATGGATTTGATCACTTTGATAAATGCGAAGCTCAATCTCTATATCACAAGGGGACACGCCGTACTCAAGACAAAATAAAGCCACGTAAACTTCTAGCTGATGTTCTGATGTTTTAGATATGCCAGTTTTTAAATCATGAATTCTTAGTTTATAATTCCGAAAAGAAATAGCATCGGCTGTACCAAAACAATTAGACGAGTAATATAATGGTTGCTCTGGTTTCATTTTGAAATTGATAGCATCATTGATATAAGCGTAAATTGTTTTCTGGCTTTTAGGTTGCTTTATTCCTAAACTAATTGCTTGATTTGCGTATTCATGTAATGCAGTGCCATAAGCAGCTGCGGAAGCAGCATGCCAACGAGCAGTAAGTTTTTGCTCGTCATAATTAATCCAATGGTAGTTACTAGGACTTAGCAAGGCGTGTTTACCAGCTAGTGCCGAGTGCGTGTTGAAGTTCATGTAGCACTCTTTCTTCACTTTCAGGGCAAATAAATGCGGCGTAAGACATGTTCATTAAATGATCAACCCAATATAATTGGTTTGGTTGTATTGCTGCTTGACTAGAAATCTTTACTTCTAAAGCTGCCCATCTGTCATTAAATAAAATTAACAAATCTGGAATGCCTTGAATATACGTTGGATCATTCTTAAGAATGACGCAACCAGGAAAAAAAAATTCTAATTGTTTTATAAGTTTTGTTTGATATGTGCTCTCTTTCATATAAACCTCATGAAAAGTTATATGATAGGGCGGGCGCACTCTATCATCTCTATTATACGCCATGTTATTCCTACAGGTTGATACTCTTTTTCTTTTTTTTGACTTGATACTCTTTTTACTCAAATATGGCGCCTAGTCCATGAAGTTAAATATTTGTCCTGTTGGCCAAACTTCTTGACCGTCTTCATCTTGTAACCAAGTTTTGTAAGTTAGCTCTCTTATCAACAAACCATTGACGACCGCTACTTCTAATATGTCTCGATACATCATGTTCCGATGTGGCTCAATCACAGGGCCGGCTCTACCTAACAACTCAACACAATCTTCTTTATGGTGTGTGAATTGTCTGTGATACTGATAAGCAAACCAACGAGGTCTCCACATTAAGTTTGATGCTTCACAATTTTGATGATTTCCATCTAAATGAATCAATGTGTTAAATATGTCATTATACCCAGTAACAAACACACGAGAAACTAATATAGCCACAGACCTAGTAAATCGCCCATGATTGTTATGTAGTGAAACTTTAAGTATCCCTCGATTAGAAACACTGGGCGCAATTGGTCTGTGTGTTAGTTGATTTACAATATTACCATAATTACTTATTTTGTAGGCTGGAAACTCTAAAATTGTCACCCACTCTTCAAGCATAAATAACCTCCAAATTCTTTGTAAAACATTTCCAAGATTTATTCGAAAAACTTTTCTAAAAAACTTGAGATGATACTCCTTTTGGGTTAAATAGAGTATCATCTTCCTGGGCGCGTAAATAATAGAGTATCATCTTGAAAAAATTAGAAAAGTTTTTGCTTAAAATCTTGGAAATGTTTTGGACGTACATATATTATTACAAAAATTACAAAACACCTGGTCAGAGTACATATTTTTTACCACAAAGTACGTCTCTAGCCTTTCAAAAATTTTCACTTTTTTTAAAACTTTTTTTTGCACCTTATTTTAACCCTTCAAATATGCTCAATTTCGAGCTAAAATCAATGGCTCGGCAGCAATTCCAAAGGTCTGCTCAGCCCACTTTCTTTCGTTAAAAACCTGCTTTTTAGACAGTGAATTTCGCACTGCAAAATCTATTACAGAATTTGATAAAAAAACGTAATAAAAAAGTTGAGTAAATGGAGTGTTTAAACGGTCAATTCTACCCTGGGCTTGCTCAAAGTTTTTGTACGAATATGTCAGTGAATAGAACACCATTGTGTCTGTTTCAGTACAGTTCCAACCCTCAGCGCCACTAACATATTGCACTAAATATACCCAAGAGTCAGTGTCTGGGATAGGCTGTTTGCGATGGCCATTCCATTCAGCTACCGCTACTTCAGAACCTAAGGTCCTTAGAATATCCAACTCATAATTAAAATTGTAGTACACAATAATCTTTGGATGAGTCAGTAACAACTCACGTATTGCATCAATTCTGCTTGGGTCTGAGTTGACCACTTTACGCATAGCAAGGAACATCTCACCAATATCTTTAATAGGACGGTTCTCATATACATGCCAACGGTCCACAGTTACCTTCTTAAATGCGTCCTGATCGTAGCAAAGGATTAGGTCCTCTATGACACGCTCAGTGTGCTTAATGAATGGCATTTCTACCAGGACAGAGTTACGGTACTTCTCTAATGTGCGCACCCCAGTGTACCTAATAATCTTAGGAAACTTAGTGTATGGAGCATAGACAACATGCTCACGCTTAAATTCGCTAGCATTCTTAAAGAACCCATTAGCTACAAATATAGGCACATAGTCCATCCACGTATCGCCAGGCGTAGCAGTAAGCATAATCCAGTTGTTGTTTTTAGCAATCTTTTGAAAGGCTTTAACCCAAGCCCCACTACCAACTAACCTTTGTTCATCAAATATAAAGAATGCATCTTCTACACCAATGTACTTGTCGATGTTGTTCCACGAATCAACTTTTAACACGCCTCGGTCTAGGGCTGAGAACTCTCTCTTTGTAGATATACCTAACTTAGCAGCATCGCCTTCCCACTCGAGGGAGTCGCGCTTCTTTGCTGTAGTAATCACATAAATATCTTTAGGCGCCTCCTTCTCAATATAGTAGGCCAATACCGTAATAGATTTACCAGTACCAACGCCACCCCAAAGGATTTTGCGGTTGTCTAGTTTAGCTATTGCGTCTCTCTGATGCTTCATAAGTTCTAACATTAATACTCCAAGATTGATTGAATTCTTTCATGGCTATTGCGTTTCGTAAACTCCATTCGTTTTGACATTGCGCTCGACAACGCTCATCGTGATCACCAATACATTCTTCTTTGTCCCAAGGGCACAACATACAGTCTCCTAAAATAAAAAAAACCATAGGCCTTGTGGGCTTCTGGCTTTTTTGCTGTTAATTAAAAATCTTTAGTCACGCGATTGAATTCACGGTGCATTCTGTAGAATGACTGCATCTCTTCTCGGGCTGAAGTATCAGGCTCGGTGAGCAGTACGTCAGCGACTTGCATTGCTTTGCTCAAATCCTTGATGGTTTGATTTTGCTTGTCGATGACGCGGTTTGCTCGCCAGAGCGTGATGGTTTCAGTCACGAGGGCGGTTGCAATCAATCCTGCGATGTACTTCTTATTATTCATTAGATGTGCCTTTCGGGTTGTTGATTAACGGTCATTATAGCCCATGTTATTTATGCGTCGAAAAAAATCATAACACTTGTTAGAGTGGTATGACTTTTTGGTTTTTGGGGGGTTTACTTTACTTCGATGAACTTGGTCGGTTGTTCAGTAACAACGGGCATGTTTCGCTTCGCGCGCCATCCACCGACGAGCTTGCCGATGCCGTATACTGTACCCGTCGCGATGACGAGGCCAGCAGCGGCAGCGAGTGTTGCTGTCTTGTGGTTGGTTGCGGAATTGATGATGTCTGTGGTATCTTCCATGATTAAGTCCTTTCGGGACGGTAGGTATTCCTATTATAGGGCCTGTAATTCCTGCGTCGAAAAAATGATAGCACTTGTTAGTGCCACCATCTTTTATGGCTATGTATTGAAATTACTTGTGGGCATACTTCCAAATGACGACGCCTGCCCAAATGATTGCGATGACGGGGAAGTACAGTGCGGTTAGCACAAATACGGAGGTCACAGCGATCTTGTGGAAGGTTGAGGTATTGGTTGACATGATTGGTCCTTTCGGGACATAGGGGTCTATTATAGCCCTTGTGAATCCTGCGCCTTCGCCTCGTCTAAAGCCCTTAAATAAGCTCTAAGAGCCGCGTAGTAAATATCGCTAGCAGCTTTCCAGTTGGCGCTAGCAATATAGTAAGCTTCTTGAAGGACTATAAGCTGGTCGTTTAGTTTCTTACTCATGGGTGTCCTTCCACAACGGATCAGGGAAACCAAGTTGTGCTTCTCCACCTAACAACTGATCTCCTACTAATTCGCGCCATTCTTTGTAATATTCTGTGAGATTCCATTTAACTGACTTTTGATCGTACGTACCTTGATACATGGTTACCCTTTCGAAAAAAACCATAGGCCTTGTGGGCTTCTGGCTTTGTCTATTACTTTTGGTTGAGTGTTGGGTTCTGTGCTTTTGATTTCAATCCGGCGGCAAAGCCATCCAAGTAGGCATCATTGATTTCCAATTCCCTGGCCTCGAGCCTCTTAGTGAGGCGTTCGGTAACGAAATTAGTAATCAGTACTGTGGTTGAGCTGGTCAGTCCGATGAGGGAGATGATGAAAAGTACATTAGTTTCAAACATAAGTTTCCTTCTGTAGTGGTCATTATAGCCCATGTTATTTATGCGTCGAAAAAAATCATAACACTTGTTAGGGTGATATGACTTTTTGACTATTACTTGAATTTTTTCCAAAATGATTTCTTGACGGGCTGGTCGGTGCACAACTGTGCTTGGGAGAGCATGTTTGTAGCAACCAAAACGTCGCCTAGGTATACACGGAGGAAGATCTTCTGTTCGATTGTCAGATCTTCGCCCATGTGTAACGCATAGCGTACGTCTTGATTGAGCTGCAAATTACTATCGGTGTTAAGCGACTTGGTTGCGAATTCGATCAGTGATTGTTTTTCGGTTTTCATTGAATGGTTTCCTTTTCAGGTTAGTGGTCATTATACCACATGTTATTCCTGCGAAAAAAATATATCACTTGTGATGTTGAACAGTTTAGGCACATGTTCAGGTGCGTCCCGTGTGTAGCATAGCTACGGTCCCAGAGCTAACGTACATCACATAGCATCTATATCTCGTTGTACGCTAAGATATAAACCGTGCGCCTGAGGCATCAGGTATCCACTTCTGTAGGCTTGATTGGTTTACGAGTTGATTGTTCCAGCGTTGATGCGGTTCAATTCAGCTCTGTAAATATTTATAGCCTCGTTGAACCGCTCTGAAGCTTCTTTGTAAGTACCGTAGACTACGTTGTATTCTTCACGAGCTTTGTAGTAGTTGCTTTGAGCAGCTTTGAGCGCTTCAGAATAAGTATCTTCATTTGGGGTCATATAAATTATTCCTTTTATTTAGTAGAGGCTTGATTTTAAATACATGTAAGTAACAAAAACAGAAAAGCTTAAAGCACTTGCGTGCTTCTTGCTCAAAACTGTAGTGGGTTAATGTTACGTTATCGGAATGCGATGACCAGCAATTGCATACACGCCATCACAAGCGCGGTCACGACGATAGTCGCAACAACGATGTTGATGAGGGTTTGCTTGATGATCTGCTTTACGAGGTTAATGTATTTCATTATGGTCCTTTGGTTGAGTTCTATTATAGCCCTTGTAAATCTTGCGTCAGGTAGTAGGATGTGTGGGGATCGAACCCACGGCCGGTTGTATATAAGACAACTGCTCTTACCACTGAGCTAACATCCCAGGAGGTGTTGGAAAGAGGGGTAACTCGTAATATCCCCTGATCTCTTTTACGTGCTACGAACACAACCAACACTATTACTTCCTCCAATATCCATCCGCCTGAGTGACAACGTATTCCTTACCGTCATACTCATGGATTTGGTATGGACTTTTCACTTCAACAACAATTGGCTCTCCGTCTGGAAACCATCCGTAGCTATTGAGATGAAAGATATCTCCGCGATCCCAACCATCAGAAAGCAACGCGGAAATCAATCGGCTCCAATCCCAACCTTCGTCAGCTGCTTTGATCACGGTGAGTGACTCAGCCAAGTCGTACCGATGGATTTCCGACATGTGACCTTGTGCTGTTGACCAACCAGATCCGTATGCGTTTGAGATTACAACTTTGCGTGTCATTGCGGGTACTCCTTGTTGATTCTGTCTACCTCGGTTTTGTAGGCGGCGTAGGCGGCTGAGGAGGCGGCTAAGGCGGCGGCTGTGGGGTCAGCGATGTAGGCGTTGTAGGCGGCGACGTAGGCGCTGTAGGTGGCATTGTAGGCGGCTTCGTAGGCTTTCATTGCGGGTACTCCTCGTTGATGCGGGCCAGTTCAATGCGGTAGGTAGCTTCAGCGGTGGCGTGGGCAGCGTTGAAGGCGTTAACGGCGATTGCGTGGGCGGCGTCGTAGGTATTAACGGCGGCGTCGTAGGCAGCGCCCCATTTGGCGTTAGTGGCTTCGATTGCTTCATCTCTTGTCATTGCGGGTACTCCTTTGTTGATGCGCTCAATCTCGGCGGCCCAGGCGGCGTAGGCGGCTTCGCGAGCTTTGTAGGCGGCGTAGATCTCGAAGCGTAGTTGTCGGTTTTCGCTCCAGCAGAACAAGCAGGTACACGCTGTTGAGTTGTGTGGCTGTTGGGGTGGTAGTTCGATGTCGTTCATTTTGTCTCCTTTAATTAAATTTATGGTGGAAAAAAAAGAAAACCATAGGCCTTGTGGGCTTTCTGGCTTTTTGTTGAATTACTTTTCAGTTGTTTCGGTATTCTTCATTTTGCGGTTGTTCTTGATGGTGCTGATCTTTGACTTGATGCTTGCGCCCACTCCGATTGCAACTGGGATTGCGACAAATGCTGCCACAACACCGAGGTTGATCTTGAGTGAATCACGAAGCGTCAGGTCACTGACAGCCTTATCGAGAAGTTTGGTTGATGGGTTCATAACGGTTCTCCTTGAATAGATGGTTCTATTATAGGCCTTGTAATTTTTGCGATTACCGCAGACCTATAAACAAAGTCAAACACAATAATGCCATTGTGTAAGGAGCTATGATGTGAATTGGATGCCTATCCTTTTGGTAATGCTTCAAAATATCCATTCTTTAACTCCGCCCCTACATCGAATAACGTAGCAAAATGTGCTTTAGTAATCACGCCCTCATACGGGTGCATCTCTCCATTAAAGTCAGATAATAAAATATAACCAAGTGGTAACAACTCAGCAATATCATCAACGTCAATGTTATACTGATTTGCAATCCTGGTTTGATTGCTAGTGTCAACTGTTATGAATTTCATGCGCTTTCTTCTTGTTTAAATATATTACCCAAATCTATCTTACCAATAAGGCTATTTCGGTTTGCGGCAAGTCGCTTGTCATTTCGGCGATTACGCTTAGCCTCCGCAGCAAATATCCGCGCTTCATTACCGTCGCTAGCCTTCTTAAGATTGATGGGCATTATTGAGACTCGTGTTGGTGGCTTTTCAGGCCCGTGCAACAGAATCCAATGCGCATCAATACCGTTTGACTTAGGCACGCCAGGGTTACCTCGCAAGGCGCGGTTATTCAAAAAGCTTTCGCGCTTCTTTTCTCGGTCTTTGCTGCGCATGTCTTTGAGCATCTCTTTTGTGATCTCAACTTCTGGTTCTGGTTCCATGATTCTCCTACTGAAGTCCGTCGTTTGCTTTTCCACTATACATATTATCAATTGCCTTGGTAGTAGTGCTGCGGCCTTTTCTATTTGGCCACGTAACTGGGTGCTCAATATCCTTAGTCAACTCTGTATGCTCGGCTTTAGTAAGCGTTGTATAACGCGGATCCTTGAAGATTATTGGCTGTTGCCATGGCTCTAGTTTAATTTTATGTTTACCCATTTGAATATCTCCTTTATTGTTGGTGAGTGCCCGGGACGGGATTCGAACCCGTACGTCCATTACGAACGGAGGAGTTTAAGTCCTCTGCGTCTGCCATTCCGCCACCTGGGCTAAGTATTGCGTTCCTCCAGCAGGTTTCGAACCTGCGACCCACGGATTAAAAGTCCGATGCTCTACCAACTGAGCTATAGAGGAAAACCGGTTAAGCTTCTGCCGCCATGATTAGATCCCAGCATTTTGGATGGGTGCCACTAATGAGCAGCTCCCTATCATCTGCAGACATGTCTTTAAACGCGTATTGCGCCATCTCGCCATCTAGCCACATTAAATATGCTGAGTGTGGTACTTTAACGATAGCTGTTTTATGACACCAAATGCACATTGGCGTAACGAAATCTACTGGTCCTTTATCTTCTGGTTTCATGTCTTTAGCTCCTTCGTAAATTATCAATTGAGTCGCCCCAACTCCAATGTGGTAGATGCGCCCACTGACTGCCTGGTCCATTGAATTGATCGGAGAACACAACTGGTCTCCACAATGCACGGTCAATACAATCAAGATCAGGCGCATCGTCTAATAACGTTTGGCCAAATATCAATGACTTTTTTGGTGCCATGATCACTTTGGAGGAAAGCGCTGGGAAATACTCTCTTATCCACCACATTTTATCGTCTCGACAAAACTGATTTGCGTCTAGAGGCTTTGTGCAAACCCAAACGTCAAAGTATTCCATAAGCTCTTTAACGCCTTCAATGGCGCCGTCGGTTACTGGAATATACTGGAAGAAATGACTTGTGTCTAACAGGTCACGGATCATCAATTTTTCGTGATCGTGCACCATGTTATCAGTCATGTAGTATTTACGGTTAGGGTCGCTAAGTCCTTTGATATTAAGCTCAATGCCTAAGTGCTGACACACGGCATATAAAGCTTTGTCAAAGTTTGCCAGAGGGCCGTCCATATCAAGAAGAAGCAGCGGCTTTGGTGGATCGGTATTCATTTAGTTCGTACTTCCTTTGTTGGTGTTTCATCATGCGGGCCAAAAATCTTTTTCCACGTGCGCATTACCCAATACACAAATATAAAACACAGATCTGCTATAATATCCATTAAGCGGGCTTCTTTCCAAGAGAGTATTGCATAGATTTAGGATTTACTGTACGAATACCAAGACTTTGATAAGCTTGTCGTGCATTAACGTTATCATCTATAGCCAAATAAACGGAGCCAGTTTTAAGCAAAGCTTTTGCGGTCTCAGTTTTGTATTTGATTGAGGTTGCGGTTGAGCCAGGATTCATAATCAACCGATTGTATTTAACGCCATTATTTGACAACGCAGCTTCTGTAACTTTTCGCTGAGATTCCGGTCGCCCAGTCACAATGACAATTTTCTTAGTTGCAGCTAAACTATTTACATAGTCTATCACTTTTTTAATACCAGATGTGCCATATAGCAACGTTTGGTCTATGTCTACAATTACCATACTTATCTCCTTGTGCTATGTGGAATTGCCGGCTGTACGTAGTCGCACGTCATTTAACTGTCGCCCTTAACAGGACGAAGGGGGATCCCATATGTAGGACAGCACCGGTATAAAAGGGGAACAGTTTATACACTTGTTCAGGTGTCAAAAATTTATTTAGATGTCTTCTGGGCCAACAGGCTGGTCAAAATATGTCGTCCAGTTGTCGTCCTGAATAGTAAATTCCTTTTCAAATACCTTTGGCGAATAACAACGAAGGTTATCGTCAAGCTTGGTAACCCACCAACCAATGAACGCACGCTTGATGTTTGGCACAATTCGACGGTCCAAGAGGATATGCTTTTCATCATCCTTAATCTTGATCTCGCCGAGCATTACAGCAAGGTCGTCAATGTTTTCCTCGGTGATTTGTACAGCTTCAACCACGAATGGTCGCCGAACAAAACTTGTAAAATTGATAACTGGGTTCATGGTGTTTCCTTTGTTAATTGAATTTATTGTTAGATTACCCAAAGTTTTTGGGGTTTGACTGAAATTATTAGAAGGTTCCTGGCTTGGTTTAATACCTGGTTTATTAGGCCAAGGCACCAATTCGTAAGTCTCCATTAAATATCCTTTACTGGTGGGCACTTAGGACAACGCGGTTGTACGCCGTTATAAACATCCTGTGGGGTTGTCTGTAACATTTCTCTTGCACAAACACAGAAAGCCTTAAAGTTACTAGGTCTGTGTAGCCAAGGATTAGCAATACGAGCGCCTCTTGTTTCGGTGCTTCGATCTGGCTCTACTACAACCCAGCCCTCGTATTTATGAATTCGTTTGGCAACCATTGTTACTCCTTGCTAAATATCAAATAGGGATGGGTGTGAGTCGTCAGCGGATTCTTTAGTGATACAAAAGTTATACGCTTTGGTAAAGACGTCCAAATATGTTTCTTCGGTTTCGCCATTGTATGTAATTTGGTAATATATCTCATCGCCAACAGTTGTCGTGACAAGCGCTTTCCAACTATTTAAAAGCTTAGTATAAAACAAAATATAGACGTCGTCTAGTGTCATTTCTGCTACGCCGTCGTTGCGAAAGTCGTTAAAGAAATCCACTACTCTACGGCAAGCGATTGTTTGGTTAGTTTCAGCCAATTGGATTAACCTTTTCTGAAATATGGAACGAGCTTGGATCTTGATCTCGTTCCTCCAACAAGTAATATGTTACGCCACCATCCGTTGAAAATGCTTCAACGTTACGAGCACTTTGCCAAAGCATGCTATCTTGACCTGATGCCATAGGCATTGGCAGCCATTCGTTTGGGCTGTTAGTAAGTGGCGTTAAGTTCTTCCACTCAAGCAGCTTAACAAGAATTTCAAGCATACTTTCATTTGACCAATCACCCATGTCTGACCATGCCTGAACCACATCCAAATATCCAGAGATAGTCATTGGGTCTTCGTGCATCAAGATCAGCTCTGTTTGTGCATGAGATACGAGAGTGTTCATGAGGAGTGCCTCCCCATGCTATATCCAAATATCACGCTAACAAGCGTTACAACAAAACCTGCTACAATATTACCCATCACACTTCCTCCCTTTGTGCGTACTTAAGCTCAAGTTCGTCTTCGACAACCGTTACGTACAAAGACTTCAAATATGCTTTAATGCCGCTCTTTGCGCCAACGGTCCAAGCGTATGGCGTAACAATAAGATCAGCCTTTTCAATTTCTGCCCAGTCAAGCGTCTCAACAGAGTTCTCGTCCAATCGAGTGCGAGCACTTGACGTAATCACAACTACCGTTGGAGGCCGCACTTTGAAGCTTACCTTAACTGGCAAATATGGAGTCGGCGAATCGCCTTCCTCACGAGCCTTCAGGTACTTTACGTTCCATCCAGCCTTCTCCATAAGAGTAGCATTCTCTGGGTCTAGGATAACCGAGAACTCTCGGTCTCCAGCAGCGTTATACTGCCCCTCCGCCCCAGCGAAATTCTTGAACACGAGTTGCGCGTTCTCAATTGTTACTGTCGTTCGATCGTCAGCCATTATTATTCTCCTTAATTGTATGATTTAAAAGTTCATGGAAAGTGATGTATTCAAATATAACTTCTGCTCGGTTAGTTGGCTTTTCATCCAATAACCTAGCACATGAGGTACACAAAATAGAAACTCCACCTTTTTCTGGAAGAAGTCGGTATTGATTATCTCTCATTAAGTTTCCTTCTAGTTTGTTTTTTTACTGGAACCCATTCTTTTACGTCCAGTTCTGTTCGGTAAATAATTAAAGCCTTTGCAATAATATCGGGCCGGCCAACAATCCCGTACTCGTCAATAAACGTTGTAGCCACTTGGATAGCTTCCTCGTTTTCGTAAACAAGAAACCCTATCGTTACAGCGTCAACAAGTTTGTTCGAGCCTAGCTTGTCGTGGTCAGCCCAAGCTTGAGTATTAGCTTCAGCATGGTCCTTCCATACAACGTAAACGATAGGGTATTTCATGTTTCTCCTTTTAAATATGAGGACTACTCGACAAATTTCTCAAATACTCCGTAAAAATCTACTGCTTCAAACGCTGCCGTTTTAAGATTTTCAAAGTACGAATAATCCACATCCAAGTCTTCACGTGCAAACGCCATCTCTCGCTCAACCCACTGGTAACCCTTTGTGCCCGTGACAGCATATTTCTTACCGTCTTTGATACGCCAAAGTGTAGCTCCAGCAGATATAACCGGAATAAAGCTTCCAGTCCTGCCAACATGCACTAGCTCCTTAAGGTCAATATCCACTTGTTGGTTTGAGAAATCGAGGTACATAGCGCCTTGTGTGACGCTTTTGGTCTCGCACAAGTCGTCGAATGTAACCGGTTCACCTGTGAACAACTTCTTAAATACATATGGGTGTTGAAATTGTGCCCCGACAGCGTTCCAGGAACCTTTTTCCCTTGCAATATATACCGCATCGTTAACCAGACAAAATTTATCATACGTTCCCTCATGCTCAAAGTCATAACCGTAACGTTTGCCAAATTCTGTGACAAACGCAATGATCTCTGGCGTTGCATCTGGGATTTTGATTGAGTCAGTCTTAATGTGCGCAACTGTAAAACCTAGTTTCTGGACTTCGTCCTTAAGGTCTATCATGAATAAGGCACCTCGTTTTGCAACGATGTTATCTACGTTTCGGTTATCTCGGAAGGCGTTACTGAATTTGGCACTGGTAAGGCCATAGACAATGTTAATAACAATCTTAAGAGCATACGAAAGGCCTTCGGCATTCTTGTTGTCGCCATCAAGAAACTTAGCAAGTTTACCGCCAAGCAAACCGGCTGCCTTTTCGTATTGCTTATGCTTAATTGCCAAACGCGCTTCTTTAAGTTCCGAAAAGTTTTTGGTATATGGCCCAAAGAGGTTAAGTTCCTCAATTGATGTTGGATGCATACTTGCTACGTCAAGTAGAGCTACATTCTCATAGATACCTGGCTCAGAATATACATACCCACCTTCGCCAACAACTTCTCCTCGGTAAGTTGATTCGCGTCCATCAAACTTGTAGCCCTTAAATATGGCACTAAGATCGGTGTATACGAAACTCTTTTGAGGGTACTTTTCAGCGCCAAATATAATTTTAGCGGTATGCTGCTGTGTTGTGTGGTTAACCGACAAGCCAGACAATTCAGCCAAGATAGACCTAGCAACGAAGTCTTGCTTCCTGTCTTTGAACACGGCCTCTGTTGCAACTACGTCGTTAACACAATAGTCAACAACCAAAGGCCAAAGCTCTTCGGCAACTGGCTCATCCCAAGGCAAGTCCATTTCCATGTGATGAATACCCAACTCAATCTCAAACTTTTTAAGACCTTGCTTCTTTGAGCTAAAGTCGTAAATATCCGCGTAAGAAAGGTTGTACGCTTCACCAAACAAGCCACCTTCGTTTGTGCTAATTATCTTTTGTGACCGGTTGTACAGGTCCTCTAACGACTCGCCAAGAAAGCGAGCGTAGAGAATATGATTGTCGTACCTTCGATTGTTAAAGCCCACAAGCTTCAAAGCAAATAACTTCTCAATTTCTTGAGAGGTTGGGTTGATCATCCGAACAACTTCTGGCTTGTCTTCGTATTTCCAGCACACAATAAACAAGTTAGGATATACCTCTACGTCATAGAAAACAAGAGGTAGTTCTTCTTTATCGTTGCCTTGCTCTACTAAAAGATTTGTGTAGAGAAACTCTAACGCTGACTCGCTCACAAACCGCATCTTTTGAACGATCTTAAGACATGCCGTAGATTGGTTGTTGCTTCCAAGAGCAAATGCTAAAATACGAGGTCGCAAATCTCGAACGTCATAACGCAAGTCCTCAGCATACGCATCTTCTAAAATCTTGTGAATGAAGTCAATTGACGGCTTAGTGCCTGGATGAATATCTTTTTTAAGGTTCCGTTCGATTAGATCGCGTAAACCCTTTTCGCTTTGTATTGTTCTATTATCAAGCACAGGTTTGTCCTTCTTAGGTAGTCCGCTACTTATTGTAGAAATATCAAGTGTGTTACACTGCGTTAGCTTTCGACGTAATGAGCTGTCGCCAAGAAGTGTTTTAACCTCAATGCCGACATCATAGACATTTGCTAGCTCATGCACATTGCCCGTAAAGAAATAATGTAAATGCACGCCCGAACCGCTTTTACTCAATTCAGAATATGTTGGTGGCCACAATGAAGCAGCCCGTACATTTTGAAGTAAGTCTTTATCGCCATTCTCATCAACTAAATCAAAGTCAATGATAATATGATTCTCTGGTACCTTTACAAAATGAAGCTTTGCCGTATCGAGATCTGAGAGAGTTGTGGTAACACTCTCCCATTTCCTGCCAGGGTAGCCACTTTCTTTACCATACTGTGCTGGTTGGTTAGCACATAAAGTATCAAACACTGACGTGTGTTCGCCAAACTCAATCAAATATGATTCATGAGGCTTAAATGGCGTCGGTGGTGTAAGATCTTTAAAGCCTTGGTAGTAGCTTCTAACCATAATTCCCTCCAACTCAATCTTGTCGTGAAAATATTCAAAGTAATTACGTAGTTCCTCACGAAACTTGTATTGAGGTAATAGCCTATCAATGCCAGTATCTAAGCAATACTCTTTATACAACTCATAAGCTTGTTTGAGTGATGCGCCATCCTGCTTTTTAAACATGTCAAAATATGCTTCAATGAAGTTATAAAACACGTCCGTCTGTAGCATCATCTCAAGCGGCCGATATGAGTTGTAGTGGTTTTTACCCATTGCCTGATAACGCTTTAGACACTTGTAGGCAATTGCGCCTAGCTCAAAGTCAATCTGCTGCATTAAAGCGTTGTATCGTTCTGGCTCGACTTTAGCACCGCTTGGATGCACGTCAATCAGGCGTCGAATAATACCGCTTTTGGCATCAGAGATTTTTACTGGTTGGTTTGTGCCCATAAATAAGAAAGCGTTAACTCGAGAAGTGTAACTCGGTTTGTACTTTTCGTTCATGGTCATTTCTTCGTGAGATATGATTGAGTTTAGTTTTGTATTATCGTCAATCTTAGACAAGTCACCGTCATGTTGAATTGCAACAAGTGGGTTATGCCTAAATACCTCAGTGGCAAATGCGTTATTGCTGCTACCAAGAGCTTTAGCATCAAACGTGGCAACATAGCCCGTAAACATGTCTTGAATAATGTTTAGTACTGTTGACTTACCACTTCCTGCTGGTCCATAAAAGACAAGGAATTTCTGAATCTTTTTAGAGTCTCCAGAAACAACCGCGCCTATTGCCCATTCAATTTTTGCTAACTCATCATCAGAATATAGAACATTCATGAGTTCGTCCCATGCGTTGGTCGTCCCAGATTCTAATGCGTAAGGCAGCCGACGACTTGCGTAGTCAGTCTTCTTAACTTCAGTATTAGCAAATATAAGCTTTTCATCTAGAGGGTGACTATTGTCACTGATGTTAAGCATAAACGCACGGAATGTGCTCCAGATTCTAGTATTAAATGATTTAAGATTCATTACTGGGAAATTTACGCCATTTTGCTTAGACGCTTGTTCTTTGGCATACCGATGCAAGTCTTCATCAACTAATCGTTGAATATCATACTCGTCTGTAGACCAAAGACCATTGTGTTCATCCCATACTGCGTAGAACGATCGCCCACGCACCATAAGATCTTTTGATCTCCCGACAGTCCAATCGGGGAACCACTTTGGCGTACCTTGCTTTGGTTCTGTTTGGCTAATCTGATAAAAGTCCAAATATCCCCCTTTCAGAATATGTCGTTCTCATTAAGATACGCGTAGAATTGATACCAAATTTCTACTTGTCGTTGATCGTCTCTTGGATGTTTTAATGGAAACGCACCACCAACTCCATTGGGTTGATAGGTTCTCCAAACAAATGCATCTAGTATCTCACTGACTCTGCCCGATATGTTTGACTCTGCATCGGATAATTCAGACAATTCAAGATTTGTCATAAATATCCAAAACCATTGTCGAGCAGTAAGTTCCGTTTCAAATTCAGCTTTTCGTGATAATGAAATTAACATCTCAAGAACAGAACAGCCAATGTTCATCCAATGTGAATCTTGACCAAGAAACGATTCTCTAAGGAATTCCCTACGAATATCCAACCCATCTTGAGCTCTATTATCATCACCAGATAGCAGCCATACAAATTCTGTAGAGTGCAAATCTCGCAATAACGTATAGAACGTCAAAGATGGCGTTGGATTAATTTCGTAGGCAACTTTAAAATAGAGCCAGTTGAAATATACTTCTTCAATTGGCTCGTTTAGCATCAGTCGTCTCTAAACTTCCGAAGTGAGTGTTGAAGTTCGCCAGATGTTTTTTCCATTTGGAAACCAGCTACCTCAATCTCATACGAGCCACTGTGGAGCAGGACTTCCCACTCCTTGCGCAATCTTTCGTTGCGAATGTACACAACGTTTTTATCCTTTGAGCCGTGCCCCCATTCTAAGGGACCCATGATAGCATTCCAATTGTAAACTGGAGTATCGCTCATATCTGCCATGATATCATCGCCAGCATAGTAGGTTACTGTGCTTTGACGAAAACCCATTTCATCATTTATGTACTCATCTGCATGAATAACGTACGGGGATTCTGGATCACGAATTGAAAGCTCATGCTCGTAATCCCAATAGTCATCGCTTTCGGACATAAAAACGTTTACGCTTTCGGGCGTATTATCAATTTCTTCTGTCAAACCTTCAATTGGTACAAGCATTTCCAGATCTTGAGGATCAATAGTAAAACTGTCTTGCATTGTAACCTCCTCTGCTGGCACAACAATTACATTTTTATTGCGGATTTGACGTGAAATATAAACTGCTGTAAATCCAGTCGCAAGAACCGCCGCCCCACAAAGTGTGGGGACAGCGTACTTTTTTGCGAGGAGATTCGAAATACTAGAATTCATTACTTCTCCTTTGTAGGTTAAAGTTTATCAAATATAACGCCGTCAACATTAAAGTCAAGAACAACGCATCGTTCAATACCATTTGTAAACCGCGCACTTTGCTTGTTGTAAAGACCAAAGTCAATATAGTTGTCACCGGTCACATCAATTACCCAACCGACAACTGCACCGGCAGTAGAACGCTCTAAACCAAGTGCGTCATACGCCTCGTTGAGAAACACATGCCCACGAGCACGCAGCAAATCGTTTAGGTAGTTTTGCTGAGCCAATATAAACAGCTTGTTTAACTCCGCGTTCTTGTGGTATTGAATTGATGTCTCGTCGAAGAGTCGGGCGTAAGGAGACCAAGTATTTGGGTCTACAACCATAACCTCTTCGTTTTTACCAGCAACCATCATCTTTTCCAATGTGGCGCTGTGGTACAAATGCATCTCTCGTTCTTCGCCAACTTCTTTACGAACTCGATCACGGTAGTTGTCATAAGCCGCTGAGAGGGTCGCGTAAGCCGCTGTAAGAGCCGTATTACGTCGCGTCAACTGAATATGCGATCCGGTAAGAGCGGCGATTGAGAGCGTACCAAGGACCACAGCAGGCGTATACAATTTAACAATTTCCATTGTATTCTTTGTGTAGACGTACGCTAAGTCTTTTTGGTATTGACCCTTACGGTGCTTCAGTTCGGTCTTAACGCCGGTGATTTCGTGCTCGGCTTCGTCAAGAACTGCGCTCAATTTAAGAGTTGCTCGAGAAGCAAGCACCGTGCTGCCAACGATACCAACAATGCCAGCTGCAAACAAAATATGTGGGCTGTTCTTTTGTACGCTAATCATTTGACGACCGATTGTTCGCGTGATTGATTCTGGTATAAATTTCATGTTTACTCCTAGAGTTTTCCGTTAGCCTTAAGGCGAAGGTAAATTGCTGTTACTTTGTTATCTGGCATTTTGTCAACTTTGTCATGCCAGTCCGATCCAGGTCTACCAAGTTTTTTAATAGTATTACGCATCACTTGTGTTCCCATTATATCTCCTATTAGAGGGCTTCTGCTGGTGGTAAATCAATAACATAACCTTCGCGGATTTGACGGATTGCTGTAAAACCTAGGTTTTGCCAGCCCCATGTATGATCTACATGCGAACTAGGCAAGCCAACAAGCTCGTACAAATCTGCAATTGATACTGCGTCATACTGATCAAGAATATCTTTCATTCGCTCAAGCACAACTTCTGCTTCAGTACGAGAAGAAAGAATAATATCACCAATATTTTGTGCTCGACGCGGTTGATTGTAATACGGGGGCTGGTGTGGAAGCATTGTCCCTTGACGAGGACCATACCCACGGTCTATTGGCGAGTTGTAGGATATGCGTGGTCGGTTCATATCAGATGGAGCACTTCGACGGCGCCCCGCTATTGAATCACCATATATAGCTCGCTTAGCGCCTTGCTCAATCGTGTCTACGGCCATATTTTTAAGGGCCGGCAAAAGGACGTCACCAGTAACATACTTGGCAACACTTTTCAAATCACCACCTAAAAACACAGCTTTAAATCGTTCGCCGATTGACTTTTTGCGCTTAATGACCTCACCGGTAGTGACCTTTTCAATCTTCTTTTCAATTGGAGTTTTTGACTTTTTACCTTCTTGTGCTCTATTGCTATTACTAGGAAATGCGTCCATATACATCCTTTGAGAAAAAGTTAAAGCCCCGGTTGGGACTGTAACTCTGTTTGATTGTTGATTATTTACTTCTTGGTAAGAATTGGCTTGAACGATTTGTACATGGCAGCGCATTCGTCAATATAGGCGTCAGTGTGCTTAACAACAATCGCACTTGCCGCAACACTAATGCCAAATTTTCCCGCAGCGACTAGAACCTTTTGGAGGTTCGTCTGCGGAATAACATTGTTATTAATTATTGTGGATGTGATTTTGCCAACACCTGAACCGACGACAAAAGCGCTGGCCAGTTTAAAAGTATCGAGTTTCATTTCTGCCTTTCAATAGTGGTTATCATTATAGGCCTTGTTATACTTGCGATATTAAATATCAACAGTTGTTGGTGGTGGTGGGAGCTGAGGTGCAGTAGCTGCGGTAGCGGGTTGATTTGTAGCAATAGCCATATCTTTAGGCATGATGCCGTTAATAAATTCACCAGCTGCGCCTTCATTTGACGCAAGCTCCATAAACAAAACGTCATACGCTGGAGTCTGTGAGAACTCCTCGCGCAAACTATCTGACTTCATGAAACGCTTACCGTCAATAGATTTCTGTCCGTACGAGTTAAGAACCAGCTTCTTGAATTCAGCAATAAGGGTCTTGTTGTCTTTTGCCTCAATGATCCGGTTCAAAGTTTCCGAAAGCCCACCTTCGTATTCGGCTTCCATCTCAATAAGCTCTGATTTTGAAAGATTAAAATAGAAGTCTTCAACAACGTCTACGCCATTGAAATCTTCGTACTTGATTGTTCGCTTGAGCATGATTTATCCTTTGTTGTTTGTTGATATATAAGTAGATGATTCTTCAATTATAACTGCTTTGAGCAGAAATAAGTAATTCATTGCGTCGCCAATCTTTTCATTCCAATAGTCAAGAGTTACTGGTTGATTTGATTGAATAACATCATAAATTGACACAATATGCTTAGCAAGCATACCACCAAGCGCTTGGCTGGTGTTTTCTCCTTGTAACGCTGCCGCTATTTTAAAATTATGTAGACGGTCAGCATCTTTTGCATACTCGGAGCCCTTTCGAAGTAGAGTCGCTTCGCAAAGTGCTACTTGATCTCGAAATATCTTTTCAAATTCCTGCTGGTTCAAGACGCCTCAGTTGTATTAATGCCTTCGTCAACAGCCTTTCGGCGTGCTAAAAAGCTAACAATGCCTTTAGCACTCAATGCACCAACAACGATAACGCCAGCAATAATGAGGCCTTTACGGTAGTCAACGCCTGGGTTAACTGTTTCTACAATTTCTGTAATTTCTTCCATGGTATCCTTCTTTCAATTGGTTATTAATCACAAAATCTTAACGTAATTGTATTCGAATGCTAAACAAGGCCGTCCGTCATGAAGTAGGGTGGAAAAATCTAAGTCCATAAGTTTATCTGAGTTCCACCCAGAATATGATGACGACGATGTTGTTGGTATGCCAATTAGATAGTAGAAGTCGCTTAGTGTTGCTTCCATTTCTCTATTAAGTTTGGCGTTAATAACATTTACAGCTTTTCGGATGGTTTCCATATCGCTGTTAAAATATCGTCCTGTCCAAGTCTCGCAGCAGAGTACGTCGCCCGTACCCGCCAATACAATACCTGAGCTTGAAGGAGGATTATTTGACATTTTAGTTTCATATACTTCATCTCGAATTTTCTTCTCTTTCTTTTCTCCGAGAGTTTCTACAACTTTGGATTTGTATTCGGTAAATGCCTTTTCGCTTAAAGAATATGCAGCTGTGATAGCTGCTGTCCGTCGCGAACCGATTTTAGACACTCCAACAATACAAGCAATTGTGGCAACGCCGGATACCCCAGCTGGAATATAAAGTTTCCACACTTTCTTTACTGCATCTTTAGGATCTACTTTTTTTGTTGTTAACCGCTCTTCTTCTTGAATAATATGAGCGGCTTTAAACGAAGCTTTACCTGTTAAATATGCAGTACCTATTGTACCAGAGATACCAAACGCCGTTAAAATTGATGACGAGTTATGTTGAACTAGTCGTTCTGCTTTGTTAAAAATATCGACAATAGCGTTCATGCTACTCCCATTCTTTATATGGCGTCTTCCAATATTTGTCTTTTTTTCTTGTCGTTATCTTAGTCCAGGTTTGAACCATTGAGTAAATGATTAAAAGTGGTGGCACAAGTACAACTAAAATAATAAAACCTTTAAGTTTAACGTAAGCTTTCTTCATTACCGCCTCATTTGAAACTCACGAATAAGAACCCAAATAAGCCAGATTCCACCAGTAAGACCGGTGAGCACAACATCAAATATAAAGTGTATAAGTCCGTAACGCCTTGATCGTGTCATTATGTAATCTCCTTAATAGTTGGTGAAAAAAAATATGAGATGTCTAGGGTTTACAATCCAACGAAAATTGTAATTTAGCAGCTTAGCTTCTGCACCAGATAGGTAGGTCTTTCACCTACACGTTCGTGTCTTATCTTACTTCTCATTATAGGCCTTGTAATTCCTGCGAAAAAAAAATAGGAGAAGTTTGGCTTTTTCTTTTGCAAGGGTTGCCAGACAGTGAGGATGTCTGCTTCTCATTATAGGAGTTGTAATTCCTGCGACTTAATTTCAAATTTTTACTTCGGGGAATTTTTTAGAATTTTTTATAGCACTTGTTAAAAAACATATAACCCCTAAATATCGTTGTGATATCTAGGGGTTATATGCTAATGCTACTTTAGTGCTGTGTTGAGTTACTTGGCTTTTAGGAGGAAACCTGAAGCTTTACTGGCAAAGACGTGCTTTTGTTCGTATGCGACAATTACAATGATTCCGAGAAGGTTACCGATAACTAGCGCAAGCGTGTTAGCATCAACTTTACCTCGTCGCGGTTGCGATTCGAGTTCAGTGAGGGCTTTCAGGCTTACGAGAATTGCTTGATATTCCTTATCTTGTGGGTCGTAATTGGACAGTTCGTCCATGAGCTTGTCCTTGGCTAGTGTTAGCTTTGGGTTTTTATCCTTCTTGTTTGGTAGTCTCATTATAAGTCCTCTCAGTAGGTGTTCATTATAGCAGTTGTTATACTTGCGTATTTGAATTGCCTACTTTAAAGCTTACAATCTGCTTACTATCAAGCGTACTTGGGTCTCCGTAAAGATCCAACGAATATAACTTAGACCCATCAGCGCCTTCTGTGATGCTAATTGCGCCATCAAACGCAGCTCCAGACTTATGGAACTGCTTTGTAGACACACCAAGCATTACGCCAAGAAGAGTTGTAATTACAGTAAGAATACCAACAACCTTTTCTGGATTAGCTAAATTAAGCTGACCAGCAAGAGTAAAATATGCGGATGCAACGGTTGGTAGCCCAACTAAAGCTAGAAACTTTAGAAAGTTGTAGGTTTTATCATTAAATTTAAAAATTGGTGTGGTTGAGTCTGTATTGCTCATTATCTCTCCTATTAGAAATTTGAATTGAAACTAGTCAAAAAGGTAGGCTGTTTTTTACAATCGTTTTGTAGATTCCTTATTGCCTGAATTGCATCGTCAAGTTCTTTAGCTTTGTCACTTTTAGTTGGGTGTTCGGTTTCTATAATATCAACAAGGATTTCATTAAATTTGATAACTTCGTTTGCTATCGCAACTCGTTCTTTACATGACTTCCAATCTCGAAGGTCGTCATAATATGACGCCCACTTAACTGAAATGTAAGCAAATACGGTAATCAGACCCACTATCAAAATTACTGGACCTGCGCCGATCACTGCCCTCCAATTCCGAATTGCGAGAATGACGAACGTCATCATCAGGGCGATCATTATTGTTAGAGTCAGCACTGCTGGCCGCCTTTCGTTTTACTGCAGCTTGTAGTGACCCAGCTACAGTTAGGCCTAAAAACAAACCACTTATGTCTGTTGTTATTGGACGTCTTGTTACCACCATAAACACTGCAAGCACCAGCACAATAATCGGGTACATTGCTAAACCCCAAGCTTGAGTCGTTTCTGGAGTAATTTTAGACCAATCTTTTGGGTGTTTTTTGTTCATGGTTTCCTTTCAATGTATCGTGCTTAAATAGCTTTAACTGTTGGAACTCCCGATTCACCAGTTTCATCCTCAAACTCTGCGTATTCTACAACGCGCATCTTAGTCGAAACGCCGTAGTTACCACGAATATAAACAAGGTCGCCAATGTTATAGTCTTTACGGTATTTAAGTCTGCTGTTTGGCGTAATGCTGGTTTCTAAATATTGCTCAAGTTTAGCCGCGGCTAAAGCCTCGTCACCACGACGTGTTAAAATATTCTCAAACGAGGTTACTTGACCTGCCGAAGCTACGTCTTCTCTTATGCTTTCTTTTGGAATTGCGTCAGATGCATCAACATACATAACTCGTTCATTAAATCCGCCAGTCCCTGTCGATGGCCGCATAACTACTCGGTAATAATCTGAGGCAACAAATGCGCTAGTTTTGTAATTTCGATTAGTCCAAAAATATCGAGTTCCCTCTAAATCTCCAAACTCGTTGCTAAATATAGCAGTTTCGCTGTTGTCGATACCTTTATGTATTTGAAAAGTAATCGCAATGGCTGATGCACCGGACGCAGATGGAATAGGGCGTAATATCTTAAGTCCAGCGTCCATACGCTCTAATAATTTTAATACCTCAGGTAACAATGGTCCACGTGAAACTACTAAGTCTTTTGATGGATCAGTTCCTATAGCTCCAACTGGATCAGTGCCTACAAATGTAGAAGTTACCTCGACGCGTGGAAGAGCATCTCTGGCACTTACAAGGCCCGACGTTGCGCCGGTAGAGTAGTTGCCTATGTGATCTTTTATTAATCGTTTAGTAATATTAACTGTTGTGTCAGCTGTAAAATTATAAACGTTTGGAGTATCTATATAGCCTACTACGCCTGGTGACAATGGGCCAACCGACCAAGTAACTAACGATAAATTATTAGGCGAAGCAATTCGATTCTCAAGAAATGCAGTTAAGCTTCTGCCTGTTATAACCATAACCGGTTCGGCATCGCCAGACTCATTAATCTCATGGTCTTCTACCATCATAATATCTTGAGTTTCTAGATGCGTTATGAGCGTACCTAGTGCAAGCCGAGTTCGTATAGCATCAGATGGATATGCTGTTATAGAAAACTCACCAGGCTCCCTATAACGCTCAACCCACTTAACCTTTAGAATATCATTTACAACGTCACAATCCGTGTAGTCATTTGGGTTTATTGTCAAAATATCCATGTTAAAGACCCCAGAATGTTTCGTAGTAATCTAGCAAACTGTATGTAAATAAAGAACCAGTACCACTTATAGAAAATGCGTTTGTCCCTGGAAATATAATAGGCCATTGTGAGTTTGCAGTTAAGTACCCCATAAGATTGGTAGTCACCCCACTTCGCATAACGTACAAATATTTGTTGTCGTCCTCGCTTGAGAAATACAACTGATCGGCATTTGCAAACCCAAATCCTAATATCTCAAATTTCCAATCAGCGTTTGACGAATTTTGAATTTTAAATGAAGGGGTTAAACTAAGCACAGTTGATGTAAACGTAAGCATCATTCTAAAGCCATGTGGCGCTGTAGAGGAGTTATCAATTATTACAGGTGCCGTCGTGCTTAACCCGGTTGTAGCTGAAGTTCTATACCGTTTTCTGAAATATGGGTATTCACAAGTTATTGTGAGCTGAACTTCGGGCGTTAAAGTGTTTACGTCCGATTCAAACTTTGTTATAAACCCTTCAATCATTGCAAGCTCAGGGCCAAATTTAGACATAAAACTTAGATTAATCTTGCTGCCTCGATCTGAGCTGATAGCTTTATATAACTCATCTCTTAACATGGCATGCGTTTGTAAGGTTGCAAAATTTGGATTTAATATAATCCTAATTGCAATACTGCGAGGCTTTTGTCGCATGTTAAAGAACTTAGTTCCACTAACGGCACCTGTTCCATAAAGCCTTGGCGTGATTTCGTCAATATCCAGCCCCGTAATATTACGAATAATGTAGGGGTCTGAATATGAAGTATTGTCTAAAGACAACGTACACAAAGTTGCTGAGCCACCGGCAATATCTTTACTTAGTACTATTGATGAAATATCCATTACACAAGTAACTCCTCTTTGGCTAATTGAATTTGTGAACGAGTTTGACGATAAATATCTGCGTTGGACAATGCAGTTGGAGCGTTGATTATTTGCTCAAATGTGATGTTACGTACACCACTCTTTGATTGTGTAGCTGAGGCTAATTGCGTTGTAGTTGCTAATGACAACGATGAGGCTTGCCCTGCTGAGATAGACGCATCAAGTGTTTGGGCTGAAAGAATATCATTAAGTCTGCCAGCTTGTTGTTCAACACTACTAAGATCCAAAACTGGAGCTATAGTTGGGTTAATTTCAGCGATACCTGTAAAGGCGTCCGCCATATTACCTAACGTGTTCTGCATGGCTGTAGTTACTCTATCGCCTAATGCTGCGCCGCTAGTTTGAGCACTTGAGTCGTTGTCCATACCTAAAGCTAAGCCGGCAGCTAAATATCCACCTATTTGCATAAATACTCTAGATGGAGAGTTAACTTTTAGTGTTGTATTAGCTCCATTGATAGCCGCCTCACCCATTCTTCCGCCTGCGGCTGCGACCTTTGGCGCATTTTTATCAAGGCCTTTTACTAAACCTGTAGCAACATTAGCACCTACTGTAGCTCCTATTTCTTTAGGCTTTTTGTCGTCGCTGAACCAGCCGGTAAGCCCATTAAGTAAAGCTTTGCCCGCGTCTAAAGGAGAGGTAACCGCGTTCTTTAAGATTGCTGCTACAAGCTCTCCTCCAGCCGATGCAAATTCTGGTCCATATGTGTTAATAGCAGTAGTTATTGCGCTCAAAAATGAAAGGACAAATTGACCAGTGCCATCTATAATCTCTTGCTCTGCACCAAGAATTGCGCCAAATATAGCAACAACTACTCTTGCAAATTCACTAGTTACAGTAGTCACGCCGTCAATTATACCTTGCGCAATTGCCTTAACCACGGCAACAAAGCCTTGACTAAATGCCTTAATTCCAGCCACTAAAGCGCTAATTAAAACTTCAACAATTCGAATTGCTTGCTCAGCTATGGTTTGAGTCAAACCAACATAGACATCAACTAAGGCAACAATAATACCCTTAACTAACTCACCTTCAGTACGAATTATGTCAATTATAGCTTGAATAAGAGTCGTTGCGAATGCTAATGCCGCGTCTTTTATTGCCTCAAAGCCCTTAGTAAATCCTTCAAGAAGCTTATTAAGTAACTCAATACCAGAATCAACTAATACCTCAATATGATCAGTTAATGCTTTTTGCATTGCCACAATGATTTCAACAACAGTCTTAACTACCTCAGGAATATTGTCGCGTATGCCTTGTAGCAAATTCAAAATTAATGCAATGCCGGCTTGAATTAAGTCTGGAGCTTTTTTAAGAATAAACGTTAGTAGTGCGTCAAATAGCTTACCACCAACCTCCACAATTTTTGGAAGAAGCGTAAGTATAGCATCAAACAACAGAGTAAGAACTTTAATTGCAGCACTAATTATTGCTGGTGCAGCCTTAAGAATGCCTGTAGCTAGCTCAATGAAACTATTGGCCAAGGCAGCAACAAACTCTGGAATAGCAGTAATGGCCATTTTAAGCAAGTCTTTAAATACTTGAATGCCTTTTGTTCCTGCCTTTGACATAATTGCCACGCCTTCGGCTAAATTATTTACGCCAGACCCAAACAAATATACTGCCAAACCAATAAGAGAAAGCGCAACGCCAAGTGCAAATAATGCCGGAAGTGCTGGCTCAATAAGAAGTGCTGCTGCAACAAGGCCGCCAAGGAACAATGCAGCTGCGCCAAGGCCCTTAAATATGTCTCCCCATGAAAGGTTGCCAATTTTTTCTAGCGCAATAGCAAGAATAACAATAGCACCAGCTGCTAGAATCATTGCCAAAGCACCCATTTGGTTACCATTCATTACAGCCATTGCAATAGCAAGTAGTGGCAACAATATGACTAATGACCCTATTGCTTTAAGCAATGATTCCCAGGACAGTAAGGATATGATTGCTATAGCTATGGCAATGCCAATTAAAGCTCCGCTAAGAAGCACTATGCTAATACCAAATGCAATTAAAGATTCCGCAATGCCTTTTAAGTCCACTTTGTCAAGAAGAATAAATGTAAATGCCATCATTTCCAAAATAGCGGCTAGGCCTATTAGACCTTGAATCATTTTACCTAAGTCCATGCTACCAAGGTTTTCAACTGCTCCAGCTATAAGTCTAAGCGCGACGCCTAGCACAAACATGCCTTTAATTTTATCGTCGCTTCCCTTTGGTAGATTATCGATCATAAATATCAATGTTTTAACAACAACTATAAGTCCGCCAAGACCTTGTATCATTTTCCAGAAATCAATTTCGGCCATCATAACGACAGCTTTAGCCATACCTCTGATTGCTCTAGATATGGCCCATAAGCCAATCGAAGCTTTAAGCACAGTTTTCATATCAACTTTTGCAAGCGCGTTCATGCTCTCTATAATCATTTTAAGCATTCGATCCATTGCAAATAAACCAGCAGCTAGTTCTATTGGGTTTAAGAATGACATAGCTACAAGAGACAAAGACAAGAGTACCATAGCCCCAGCAAGAACGCCAATTGCCACACTAAGTGCAACAACCGAACCTGCAGTCTTTGGACCATTAGTATCATTTGCCATCTGCTCAAGGCTGTACATTGCCGACATAAATAGACCAAGGCCAACGCCAACAACAATCATTGATTTAAGTAGTTTATCACCATCAATCATTGATAACACAACAATTGAGACAGTCAATAAAGCTAGTGCTTTAGCAATGTTCATGATTGCTTGAGCTTTGATTGCTTGCTGTAAAGAACTAAGTACATCAGTTAAGCCGTGAAAGATCCTTTGAATGGACTTTACTAAATCGCCACCTAAAAACAATCCGGCAAGACCACCATTAAGAAATTGTTTAATAGTTCCAAGAAGATTGGCGAACAATAAACCGCCACCAACTGCCGCAACTTTACCCCATGACACTTGGTCAAATGTTGCTTGGACTGCTTCCCAAAGTGAGCTAAATGCATCTTTGATAGCATTGCCAGCTGATACTAATCCGTCTTTAACTTTATCAAATGTGCGCTTTACACCATCCCAGATACCAATAAGCTTTTCGCCTATACCACCAGCGTTCTCAGCTGCACCAGTAACTCCTTCGCCGGAGCCTTTAACGCCAATTGCTTTAGACAATTTAGTGGCGCTTTCAGAAGTTCCAAATAAGATGTTTTTGATTTTACCAAAAGCAGAAGAAACTATTCCGCCAACAACAGAGCCTAAGTTAGATAGCGCGTTCCATATACCTTTTAGAATACCAAGGAACCCAGATCCAGCGTCAGCAACAAACCCTGCGGCAGAAGTAGCAAAGTCTACTAAAGCACTACCAGCAAACATAATCGCATTCCCAATGAGTGGGAACACTTGTTTTAGCGGAGCTAGAAAATCAACAAGAGCACCAAAACCATTAACGACACTATCTTTGACTGAACTTAGAACAGGCCCAATTTTGCTAAAAAGTGCTCCCATTTTGACTGCTATTGAGTTAACTGTAGCAAGACCGCCAGCAGCAACATCAAATGTTTTACCGCCAAAGGCAGATTTAAATGCCATCATTGCCGTGAATAGGATTTCTTTGAATCTATTACCTTTATTAATAATCTTGTCAAAGAAGTTATCTAAACCGTTACCTTTAACTAGTTTACCATTTAAAGCAATGAGTCCATTTGCAATCTTAGTAATGACACCAATGAGTATTCCGCCAGCAGCTCCACCAATAATAGAAGTAAGAGACCAAAACAAACGCGTAACATTCTTAACTACATTCCCTACAATCGAGAACGCAGAGAACACACCTTTAAAGATTGTTTTTATTTTAGCTGCAGTTTCGTTAGTTATAGCAATTCGTTTTGTGAATTGAAGAAACTTTTCAGTCAAAGCGTTAAGCTCTGCGCCAGTCTTCCTTGGAAAGATGTCTCGGAACGCTTCTTTAATTGGTTTCATAACGAGACCAAAGTCACGAAACAAATTGGTTATTGCTTCAATAAGCCTTTGACGTCCGCCCAATGCGGCCCAGTCACCAAGAATTTTGTTTCTAGCTTCTGAAGACTTTTCGACAACGTCGCCAATTTTCTTGCCCCAGTCCTTATACAACGTTTTGGCTTGCTCAATGTTACCAAAGAGAGACCTAAAAGATGCGGACCACCCAGAACCAATTGCTTCTTTAACTACGCCAAAGAGCTGAGTTATAGTTTTAACCTCTGTAGCCGACTCTTTAGCAAGTTTACCCACCGCAAGCAAATAATTTGCTTGATCGTCAGTAAACTTCATTGCCAATAAGTCTGCTTTAGTCATGTCTCCAGTTAATGCAGAAAGAGCTGTAGTTAAAACTTTTGAGGTCAACCAAGCAGTCGAATTAGTATCCGCAGCATCAGATATAATTTTAGCTGATTTTTCGTGAGCTATACCTAACCGTTCTTGTACGCGCTCAATTGCCGAAACTCTATCTTCTTCAACCGCAGCAAGATTCTTAATTGCGTCTGATTGACGGCGAGCTGAATTTTCTTTAGCTGAAGCTAGAGAATCAGCAGCCTCTTTTTGACGTGTTGCAGAATCTTCAATATCTCTTGCATAACGTTCCTCGGCTGACAACAAATTATCTTTAGCACTAGCTACCTTTAAATCGGAATCCGTACCTTTGTTTTGAATGGCGGTAAGACTTTCTTGCGCAGCCGTCACATCGCGAGCTACGCTTCGTTGTCTAATCTCAGCTCTAGTTATAGCGTCAACATTATCAGCTACGGCAAATTGAGCTTGTTGTAGGTCATAATAAGCTGCACTTTGATCTGCTGGATTACCAGACTTCATTGCCGCGGCAAGTTTAATGCGAGCTTGGGTTTCCCGATAAAGTCCTTGGTTTTGCGCTATGTTAGCTTTTTCTGTTGCGTTAGCAAGATCTAATTGATCAAGTTTTGCGCTTGTGAGCCTGTCTTCGGCAGCAGTAAGCTCGTCTGTACTTGCTGGTTTTAATGCATCATCAAGTCGCTTTCGTGCATTAATAACATTTTGAAACGAATTAGAAATTGCCTTAGCACTGTCCTCAATTGTTCTTCTTTGGCGCTCTTCAGCTTTAGCGATGTCCTCTGCGCCATTTGTGATTGAATCAGCAACGCGTTGTTTGGCGTCAATGACTCTTTGGCCAGATTTTTCAGTGGTATCAATAATATCTTTTTCGGCATCACTAACTACTTTTGCAGCTTCTGCCATAGAATTAGCAAGCTTAACCGCTGGGTCTTCAACGTCTTGCGCTTTGCCTAAACTGTTTCGAAAACCCTCAACCGATTTTTTCCAACCCGCAAACGTCTCGTTAACCGGTAAGTTTGCAATGGTGCCTACTGCTTTACCGGCTTCAAATAAAACCTGTTGAAATACTTCGCCACCGATGCCAGCATTCTGTACTGAGTTCCAGTCAATAAGACGAACCGTTCCAGTTGCAATTGCTTGCGAAAGCTGATACATTGCCATTGCTGCTTTTTCAGCACCAGCACCGGAGAGAGCCGCAATGTTTGCAATACCTTTAATTGAAGACACAGCTGTGTCAAGGTCAACGCCTGCCGCGGTAAAGGTAGCAACGTTTTTAGCCATTTCACCGAAGTTGTAAATGGTTTGATCAGAATATGTATTTAGTTCGTCAAGAGCAGCAGTTACGTCCTGAAGATTTGTTCCTTGACTTTTTGTATTAGCAAGAATCGTTTGAACCGACTGAATATTAGTTTCATATTCTTGAAAACCTGCAACTAAAGGTCCAATTGACAAACTCTTTGCAAGGCTTAATCCAGCCTCAACTGCTTTGTTAGTGATACTGGCTAACGCACTTACGCCAATAACACCAAGCGCTGTAAATTTTGCAGCTATTGCATCTACCGATGACCCAATAGTAGACATGTCAAAGCCGTTTACCGACTTAGCCAAACTATCAAGACCTTTTTCAGAACCCGAGAAATTTAAGTTCTTTTTTAATGCTTCTAAACTACTAATCGTTTGTTGAATATTTGCTTCAAACGAACGATTATCGAATTGCATAGATACAATTCTATCTTCAGTACTAGGCATGTTGCACCATCTCCCAAACGTCGTAAGCGATTTTATCAAACAGTGGTTTTATTGCTGGGTTAATATAATCGTATCCTTCAACCCACCCACCAGTGCCGGTTGCATGCCCATACTGAATAAGAATTGCTACTGGTATACCAGATTCTAAATTACTGTTATGCCAAATAATTTGGTATTTACCATTTTTTCTAAGAACCTCATATGACCAGGATTGCGCAGTTAAGCCGCTATCGACGGGTGTTGCTAACATTAATGCGTCAACGCCTTGTTGACCGTAAGTTTCTAAAATATCAAATACATCGCCTTTGCGCATTCCGTATAGAAACTGTTCGGTTTTTTTGAAGTTGCCACTAGAAGTAACTTCGATCATGACAACTCCTTTTGTTTGTTATAAAAATTTGACCCGCGCCCAATCGTCGCGAATCCAATGCTGATAGTTATGAGTTACTTCAATCCAATCCTGCTCAGTTGGATTATTAAATAACACACCAAACGATCTAATTATTTTGTGACAATCAAATAGTTGAGCAATGTCTGCAAGCATTTGATCATATTCTGCTCGTTTTAAAGTTACATCTCCAAAGTCCATTTGTACTATCCTATCTATATGAGTTTATAAAGATACTATCGCCTGTTCCAGATCTAACTATTACATCCCGTGTAGCTGAAGTTACACCTCCGGCAACAACTGTCATCTGATACAATCCATCAGGGACTGTAGCCGGTATTTGTACGGTTGCTTGTGATGCTCGTCCAACACCAATTCCACGATAAGTGTAATTATAAGTTCGACATGTATAAACATTACCATTAGCTGCGTTTTTAAACCTAACAATTGGAAAGTTAGATCGCGGCGAACCATCATCTCCGTACATGCCGCCTTCATGTAGCCCGTTTAATTGAGTGCCAAATAGCCTGCATGTTTGTTTACGTTCTACTGCTAAAGGGAAGTCAGTAATTACTGGTTGTGATCCGGAGAATGGTGTCGCTTCAGCTGTAGTTGGTGTGTAAATAACATGTCCGTTACCACTGCTATTTGGTTGTTTAACAAATACAGTTCCGTCAGGTAAATTAAATATTTGGCATGGATACGTTGGACAACCAGGATTCGCTGAAATATCATTAACTATAGGCGCTGCCATTCCCGAGTCTGAGTTCCATTTTAGCCATACTAAAGTTCCACCAAAATTATTATTTGATGCTGTTTGTTCAACTTGCCCGCCAACCATTAGATCACCATTTGGAAGAAACGTACCCGGCCCATCTTGTACAATATATGATGGTCTTCCCCAGCATACTTCATCGCCAGTTGCTGTGGCAGAACTAACATTACCTTGCGTAGTTTGTCTGGTAACGCCGGTTAGCGTTAAAATTTGAGTTGTAGCATTTGCTGAAGCTTGTGTATAATCAAGCGCAATAAAAGATGGATTAGCAGTGCTGGCTAGTATTTTAATATATACTTTTTTAACAGTAGCGTTATTTAGAGCTGTTGCTTGGTTTATAGTACCTAATTGCGCGCCTACTGTTGACCACTCAAATGTAGATGCTGTTTCTATCTGTGTGGCGCTTTTACCATTATTTGCGCTAGTAACAGTGCCAAGTTTCATAGATACTGACGTTGGTTGTGACGACACTGCATCTATACCCAGAATTCCTCGTTTAGTTAAAGTGGACGTAGCTGGGTCATATGCAAATATCCAACCTTGTCCTCCAACTAACACAACCTGACCCATTTTTGGCATCCAACCACCTGGGCCAATTTCATAACCAACTGCGCCAAATGACGTCCATTGACCAACATTAGAATGATTGTCTCTAAAGTTAAGTAGTGTTTGTGTAAAATCAGTTGAAACTACGCTATTAGTGCCATTAAATGATCCTGCGGCTACGTTTTCACTAGTATTCGTTGTTGCAATAGTTTGCAATACTGTTCCAGATCCAACTACACCGCCGCCTACAAAATTAACAAATCGTCCATCAGGAAGTGCTATTAATTGTGATTCTGAAGCCGACCAAGCAAGCGATGTATAATTAACACTATTATAAATATCCCCATTTTCTGGAGTAAGTGTTCCATTTGTACCACTTTGCGTTGCCAAAATTTTTCCATCATCCGTAATATTTGTAGAGCTATGCCAAGATATTTGTCTATTAATTGCGCTCCAGGTTTCATTTACTGGGTCAAAAATTTGACTTTGGCCATAATATGCCGCATACCCAAATTCTCCTGGATGCACAATTATTCGACCATCATTTAGTACACTAACCGTGCCGTACTTTGCGCTATACAATATATCTGTTGTGCGTCGCCAATTTGAATGATTATATCCTCCGGCAACATCTGGATCTAAAATCCACGTTTGACTTTCAACGCAAGCCATTACCGATCCTGTCGGTAGTAGTTGCACAAAATCAAAACCACCTAATGCAGCAACTGATGCGCTATGAGTTTTATAAGTTCCAAATGGCATTAGGCCCCCATAGTTACAGTTAAAGTCCATGCTGATAGAGCAAATTGTACAGTTTCGCTAGGAAATCCAGTTGCAGCTGGGGGAGTGTTTTGCCGCAATTTATTAGTAACCGCAATAAGACGAAGGTTGCCGCCAAGATTAGCTGCAACTGCAGCTTTTAAGTTACTACCTGCTGTTCCAGATAAATCAAAATATACAGGTAGATTAGTAGTTGGGTCTGTTGTCTGATCTATGGGCAACGAAGCAAGCGCTGTACTACCCAATGCAGTGAGTTGCGTTGACCCAGCCCAGTCTGCTGCTTCCACAGTAGTACCATACGCGTAAGCAAATAACTCCACTGATATTGAGTTGGCGCTTTGCGCATATAAACCACTATCAACTATAATGCCAGATAATGTTACGCTATTAACAGTAGTTCCGCTAACCGAAAGTGGGAAGTCAATAAACGCTTCGTAGGCAACGTAACCATTTGCGTTACCTGTTTGTTGTTCCCAACCAACCTTAGATGAAGAAGACTGGACAGTTGCACTTGTGCCAGCTCTAGATACTGTTGCAGTTTGACCACCTGGCGTTGCTAAATATTTTGTATTACCTGCAGTTGGGGTAATAGTATATGTTCCTCCACCAGTTGTAGGAGTAGCTTGCACTAATAGGAATGTTGCGGAGTCACCGACTATGTTTCGTGCGTAAACACGAAAATCATATGGCGTATTGTTTGTTAACCCACTAATTACGGCTTGCGCTGTTGGCGCACTAATGACAACTGACGTAAATGCTCCTGTACTTGCGGTTGGTCGATAACTAACTAAGTACGCAGTTACTGACGTTCCACCATTTAATACTGGCGCAACCCAGTTAATAGTTACTTGACCTGATATTGCTGTAGGAGTTGTTCCTGCCGTTGGAACGCCAGGTATAGACCAAGTAGATGCGGTTGTTGCTGCAGAACTTGGGCCTGTGCCAATACCGTTTGTTGCTGATACTTTAAATTGATATGTTGTTGACGGAGACAACGCAGTTATTGTGTACGATAAGTTTGGAATTGCTACTGTAGCAGAACCAGTGTATGAAAATGGCGAAATTGCAGTAGATCCCCATTCAACAAAATAAGTTTGAATATTACTACCATTTGATGCTGGTGCAGTCCAATTTAAAGTTATAGATGTTCCACTATTAATAGTAGAAGATGAAATTGTTGGTGCAGAAGGAACTGACACAGGGTTTGGTGTTACAGTTTGCACTGTTGACGCGGTGCCTGTACCACCAGCATTTATTGCGCTAACTTTAAATTGATATGGGACAGAAGGTGTTAAACCAGTTATTGTATACGCAAGTGCTGTAGTGCTAATCGAAGTGAATGTTGACGCAGAACTAAGTTTGTATTCTATCAAATAGCTTGTAATGTTTCCGCCACCAGCAACGGGGACAAGCCATGCTAAATCTACAGATAGAACTTTTGCCGTAGCCGAAGCTATAAGTACTTGCGATGGAGCTGCGCCAGCAATTGATTGTACAACTCGATAACCTAACAACCAAACTTTTAACCCACGCAGTGCTGATGATGTTCCAGTAACTGTTGCGTTAAATGTAAGTTCTTCGTCGTCGGAGACGCTAGTAATCAATAACGTGTGCGGGGTTGCAGCGGTAAGTGATGTTTTTTCAGTAGCATCTAAAGTTGGTTTTGTTGTAAATATAGTAGTAGATGCGCCATTTAATACATCAACAGTTACGATATTTGTTGCATCAGCTACTGATGCACTAATTCTAACGCCAGTTAGCGTAAAAGAAAATGGTGCTCTAAATTTAGCTTTTGTACCTGTTGTAATTATTGAACTTTCATCCGAAAGTGCAACTCCTAAAGTTACTGGGAATTGCGATTCTAAAAATGAAGTGCCAGTGCCAGTACCAGTACCAGTTCCAGTTCCAGCCGGCCCAGCCGGCCCAGCCGGCCCAGTAGCGCCAGTAGCGCCAGGAGGAATAACAAAATTTAAAACAGCAGCAGATGCAGTTCCAACATTAGTGACTGATGCAGCGTTACTCACTGTTCCAACTGTAGTTGAACCAATAGTTATGCTAGCTGCAGCGCCAGCACTTCCAGTTACTGGGCCTGCGTCAACAGTAGTCCCATCTTTTTTTGTAAGAATAAGCCTGCCTGACACAACTGCTCCATTGACAATGGATGCATTTTCTATAGCAAGCGTTCTTGCGGCAGTAAGCCCTGTGACTGTAGCCATTTGTTTCTCCTAGCTCTAAGTCGATGAAATTTGATAAGTATTTGCGTCAATAACAACCGAATTAATTCCATTAATTTGGAAAGTAGTTGCGTCTGTAAATGTAATAAGGTTATCTGGACCTGTTGCTGTCCAAGTACCATCAAGATTATCGACAATAGTAATTGTATAGCCGACAGAAATAAGCCCAAGAAGTTCTGAAATAGGAGGTAGTCGCGACGCATTTGTTGAGTTCCCATACAAAAGTGATTCTACCTGCGCTAATACAGCGGCGTCAACTTTTGTGGAGTCAATAATAACATGCGATACTGGTTTGTAGCCATCTGGTCTCTGAGGCCTAGACGTGACTGACCATTCAAACTCAATTGGATCAAAACTATCGCTAATTGATGAGTGATCTATATCGCTTGGTGTTGCAATTAGGTCATACAAAACATGTATTTTGTAACCTAGGCTTGCATCGGAAACGTCGTTTCCTTTGATAGTTCTAAAGCTTAATCCAAATGGCTTTCTTTGTTGGCCGGCAATTTGCACTCCGTTTGGTGTAATGGCAATGCCATTAAGTTCTAAAAACTCATCGGGGTAAGTAAACGCTTTGATTGTTGCTGAGAACTCCTCAGGGCCGATGAAATCAAAGTGCTTTCTTCCATTAAAATACAATGATGAAACATCTGGACTTTGTGTTTTTTCTGTAACCGAGGTAAGGCCATTCCAAGGGACTCCCCGGCTATTAAACAACGAATAGCTGTATAAAACCCCGCGATCTACGCCCGCTTCGAAGAATCGAGATCCAACTGAATCCCAAACTAATGCTGTCATTTGAACCTCCTATCCTGTAGTTCCGAATTGTGCTTTACGTTGCTCATTGAGTTCTCTGTTTCTTTGCGCGGCTTCATGCTTAGAAACTTTATCTGGTTTAGAATTCTTAACATTGCAAATTCTAACTAAAGCAAATAATCTGTTTAAGTGCCAATGCTCACATTCAAATGGAATTTGAAAAGCAACCATCCAATAGTAAATTAATTCCGACGTAATTGTTTCGCCTCGGCCACGTTGTTGTCTTGGCATTTCTCCAAAAGTTGTTGCTGATTGTTTAGAGTCAATGTATGCGTTAATCTCAGAAATGTGCGCTTGAGTAAGTCTAGTGAGGACATTTAGCGGAATGTTAGGCGTCAATAGCATTGCCTCAATGTATCCAATAACCTCATCGGTCGTTTTGGTTTCTTTACCCAAGAACGCTTTCTCAAATTTTGACTCCCATTTTGACAGGGAGACCAAAGAATGCTCAAACTGCAAGACTATTTCACCGCTTTTGTCGTTTAGAAACGTTTCGGTGCTTTCATCCCAAAGTTCTTCGCCAAGTATAGTAATAGTTATCATTCTTTGGTCTCCCTTATCTAAATTAGCGGCTAAATGACCAAGTGGTCTGAGCCAATGGAGCAATTGTGTAGCCAGTTGCTGCCGTAGCACGAACAACGGTAGTTGCTCCTGACGCAACGTTTGCTGGTGGCGAACCTGCGGTAACAATTGCACCAGTAACTGCGTTGGTCCAAATAACTCCAGCAAGAGTTGTAATAGTAATTGCGCCGGTGGTGCCATTAAATGTTGGCGCCGCGGTCTGTAGCTGTGTTGCGGTAACTGTTTGCAGAGTTACATCAAACAAACCAATTACTTCGTCAGGCAATGGAAGTCTAGGGTTAGCGCCAACGCCACCGTACAATATAAGCTCAAGTGCAGCAAGGTTTGCGCTTGAGACCTTAGTCGAGTCAATAGTAAGCAACGATGTTGCCTTTCGACCAGTTGAAGCAACTGGCGTCGTGTTGATTGACCAGCTAAATGTGATTGGTGATGGCGAATCGTTGATTGTTGCATATGCCTTTTCTGAAGGACTAGCTTTGCAGCCATACATGAGGTGAATCTTGTATCCAAGATCGTCATTCACGTCATTGCCAACGTGAGTCTGGTAGCTAAGACCAAACATTTTACGAGGCTGCTGACCAACTGTTACGCCAGTTTTAGGTAATGCCAAACCATCAAACTGATTCCACTGTTCAGGGTAAGTATAGGCTTCAACCGTCGCACCAAACGTTTCAAGCGAGTACAAGTTAAGGTACTTAAGGTTATCTGCATACATTGCGTTTGCGTCTGCGCCAGTTGGCGATTCGGTGATGGCCGTAAGACCATTCCAAGCATATCCAGTGTCATACACGCCAGTTACGGCGTCTGGAACGTAAAGGACGCCCTTATCGACACCAGTTTCGTAGAAACGTGAGCCGACGGTATCCCAAATGAGAGCTGTCATTGTGATTTCTCCTTAAAAGAAAATGTTGAAAACATCGTGATTGAGTTGATCTGCCGTATACGCCCTATCAAATTTACATAGCGGTAACAAAGAAATTGCCCAAGGTATTAAACTATCGGGATCTCTATCTATAACAGTTACTTTATACCTAATTCTTCGGTTGTACGGCTTACCGTTAGCATGCGCTATTTTATCATTATCCCTGTGATATACAATCGCAGGGTATTGCATTTGTAGCGATGTTGGCGGCTGAAAATAAACATTTGTGCTTCCCAAAATTGTTTTGAGAATGCTATGGAGCTGTAGGCGTTGGGCCATTATAAACACTCCCTAAGCGTAGAATAAGGCGAGGGCTCTGGACTTCAACATCTGTCACAGTCCAAAGAGCCCCCTCCCACCTAATATACCTAATCTTAAAAAAGTGTTTGATGGCATACTGGTCCTGAACAATACTGATCGAATTACCGACAGATATGTCGTAATTCAATTTATCAGAACTGTCTAACTTTCTAGTATTTCGGACGACGTCGCCATAATATGAATACTCTGTGATGACGTCTTTCCAAATTCCCGAGTCAGCTGGACTTTCTACAGTTTCGGCATAGCCTACTACACCGTAAAATCGTGCCATCTTAACTCCTTAAAGGACTAAGGCCGAGTGAAACCCCAGGCATCTTGCGCGGTTGACGACAAAATATAGCTGCCACTTGATGGCTCAGCAATGTAATATACCGTAGTGCCGCTGGGCGAAATTGCAGACTGAGCGCCAGTAAGAGCGTTGCCAGTGGCCGTGTAAATGCCTGTAACTGAATCGTAGTTTGCCAACTTGTACTGAACGCCAGTTACAGTTGGAAGGGTAACAATCCAAGTTGAACTGTTATATGACGGCTTAGTCGCAACAACAATAGTCAACGCGCTCTTGCGAATGACCAAAGCCGACTTCAACTTGGTAAGCGCGCCACAAAGACGAGTCTCAATGAGGTACTTCTGCTGGTTGTAGTCGATGTCAAAGTTTTCAAACATATTAACTTCACCACCGGCAGTTGCACCATGGGTGTAGTCAACTGGGTTCACAATAACAGCAACCAAGTCTGCAACATCTTCCATCGCCTCAACGCCGACAATATCCGAAACGCGAAGTTCAGCAGCAAGGTCGGCAAGGTTCTGATACAAACGACGACCAGTGGTGTCACGAAGAGTGAGCCACTTAGTGATATAGGTCTCGGTTGTGAACATAGTTGGCAGCCCGGTTCCCTTGTAGAAACGACGACCAGCAATGATGGTGTCCGAAACTTCTGACATCGACGATGCGGCGTCATCAATGTTGACGTACAAGGTTGTCTGAAACAGTTCGTGGTCGGTTGCAATTGGGCGAATGTTGGTCTCGCTGATCTTGTCGGTGTCTCCGGAATCACGGCCGTCACCAATCAGAGTTGCACGTGCAATTTCCTCATCAAGCATGATGCGCATCTCTGCCTTAAGCCAAGAAACCACATCAAAATCAGTGATGTCAATCATATCATCACGGTCAAGCTTCTGCTTCTTGTAGACCGTCGATGGGGTTGTGATGCGCTTACCAATTGAGAAGAACTCTTCTCGTTTAAGCGTACCCTTAACGTAGCCCTTTGCGCGAGCCTGATCAAAAGTAAGATCGGCTGACAAGGTCTTGATGCGGTTGAAAGGCGACTTGGTGGTGCTGTTCAACAAGTTAGTAACCCACTCGGTGCGACGCTTATTCCACTCCGGCATACCAAGAAGGTTCTTGGCATCAGGGAATAACGCATCAACGTTGGTGATGTTGTGAGCAAGCGCATAGTCGCTCATTGCTTCTGCAAATGAGCCGCGCTTTTTGGCATCGGCAAAGATAGCCTGAACATCTGAGTGACTGATGGTCACATCGTTGTTGCCAGGAGTCTGGTCGAAGACATTGTGGGACATTGCAATTCCATCCTTAATTTCGTTGAGGGTATTTGTAATTTCGGTAGTATCAAAAGCGCTTTGCGCCATTGCCGGCTGTGCTTCTTCAAGGGCCGTTGCAATCATGTATGCAACAACATCTTTTTGGATTGGATCCATTGCCTCATAAACTTCTTTTACGGTTGGATCATTTGATGCTGCGGTATCTGCCATAGTAGTATCACCTTTGTTAGTGTTATCTGCATGTTGGAGCTCGAGTTCGAGACCAGTATAAATAATTGCCTCATCTTCAAGAACGGTTTCTCCATCGGCGCCATGGCTAATGTTAACAGTATCAATGAGAGCTCCGGGGTTTGCGCCCGAAAGTACTAAGCTAACTTCACGAATCATACCGTGTAAAACGCGGCCTCCTCGTTCAATTAACTGATTAGCCCAAATAGACAACGCGTTAATATCGCGATGCTTAACTAGACCTTTGGCATGAGCTGCTGACGCTGTATCGTTAAAGTAACAATACGTATATACGCCATCGGTTCGGTTCTCTAACACAGCGTGTCCAAGAACATTCTCTGGGGTGTTATGCCCATGCTGCCAAACAAGTGGAACTGTAATTTTATCTTGATGCTTAAAAGCATCTGGCATAATTGTGCGCCCATCGGTGCACTTTAAACCCGCTTTTGTTGCGTATCCGCTAAAATCTGCTTCCATTTTGACTACTTCCTTTCATAAGTTATTGTGGTGCTAAAGTTGGATCTATTGTTGGTTGTGGCATGTTACTATTTATAAGTTGATTTGCTTTTGGATCGGCATGAGGTTTAAACCCTATTATGCCGCGAATCTCATTGCTAGATAAAATTTCATTGCGTGTAAATTTATCAGCAATTTCAGCAAGATCAGAGACGGCAACCAACTTGAATGGGTCCCGGAAATACATAATCCTTTGTCGGCTCTTAAACCTATTAAGGCCAAGAAACGCCCGTTGTTCTGCTTCAACTATTGCGTCAAGGATTGGTTGAACAGTACGATTAAAGTACGCAACCATAAACTTTTCGTCTGCTGTTCCATTCATAACTTCTGGGGTAAGACCCAATTGAGCAAACAACTGATTGGTTAAATACTCAATTTGTTTAAGAAGATTATTTTCGGCTGGTCTATTTAGTTGTGTTATCTTTTCAGTGCCATCGGTGTAAGCAATGCCGTATTGGCTACCACGAAGTTGAAATTCAATGTCCTGTCTACGCTTTTCTGCTTGTTGCATTCTAGCTTCAGACTTAATTACATAAGGAAGTTGAATAATCAAGTCAAGTTTACCAGACCCAGCGGCTTCGTCACCCGAGTCTAGCAAAGCTAGTTTTCTAATAAGTCTTTGCAGCGTTGAGTTTGGTTCGTTCATTACCGCATATAGTGGATTCTCTATGATAGCAACAAATTTTTTTTCCAAAACAATTTCTTGGCGTTTACCAGTTTGTTCATTGTAGATGCTAACTTTTACATGTCTAGGATACCATTGGGTAATCTGCCCAACACGAAGTTGTAGGACATCATAATCTGAAAATAAAGTTGGATCTTTGTTTGTTTCTACGGCAACAATTGCAGCAACCCCTTTATCAAAAAGAGTTAAAGCCACATCTTGACGAAAAGCTCTAGGGCCTTGGTCTATATTGGGTTGAAACGTTAAACAATCGTTAAGGCTACTATTCGATTCAGACGCATAACGATCTTCCTCATCAAGATTGATATGACGAATGTTGATTCCAGCAACGTCAATGCTTAGTCTGGTATAAATAGAGGAGATCAGAGAACGATCATTGTAAATCATCAAACGTGTTTTATCTGGACGAATGTTGCTGCTTGGCCCAATGTTTATGTATTGGTCTGGCGGATTTTGTTCGTATGAAATAAATGCATTTAATGCTTGTTTAACGCGTGTTATGATCGGCAAAGTATTACCTCCTTTCTATTTTTAGTAGTTAGACGAAAATTCAGACAATCTATGACTACCAACAAGTCGTAAAGTACTATTAGTAATTCCAGCTGTAGATACGGCAAGCGCAGCGCTTTGTTTTTTGTTTAATTTAATTGCACGTGCAAGATTATAAGCTAGAATAGCAGTAGACCCAGAAGTAACCCGCCTAACAAAGTTTTGATTTTTTCTAAACTCTTTAAAGACTTCTTGTTTTCTAGCAGTTTTTGTCATTGAGTTTTTACTAGACGTTACTCCCCAGCGCATTCCTTTTTTTCCAAAATGTGCTAGGCAATTTTCAACTTGATTGTTGTCTAATCCAACTTCTTCCAAATAACTTTTAAGCTCATCCGAATTCATAGCTTCTCCTTTTAAAGAAACAAAACTCAGGTATAGCTACCAAACTGATGCAGGATAGTGCCATCAAAATAGAAAAACCCAACGCCATTTGCAGCAAACGTAGCTTTAGCAGCAGTCGAAGCTGCGCCACCAACATAGATGCTACGAGCAGTTCCGCCGTTAAATGCAAGTGTTGGCGATGCTGCGCTATTACCCTGCGTAAACGTTATTGCAAGCACAGTGCCAGCGGCTGGCTCTGGGGTAGTTGTAGTTTTAGCAACAGTGCTGATTAATGCGGCAGTAGCTGTCACAGGCAAAACGCCCGGGACGACTGACGCTCCACTCGCGCTAAAGAATGCCACTTCTTCGGTCATAAGACCGGCATTCATCTTTGACTGTCCTCCGACTACCATAACTTGCTTGGTAATTTTGTTAGCCATGATTTTATCCTTTCGGGTATTGCGTTATTCAAACGCGTCTTTGTTTGCTTTGTACGCGACGTACGCATCCATTAATGCAGATACGTTGTCAATTTTTTCATCTTTACGTTTCTTGAAAAGTTTACGGTTACCGTTAGTATCTTCAAGTGTAACAGCATTGCCCATAGCAAAAGCCATGAGGTCTTGATCAAATATAAGCATTCTTTGTTCGCTCATAATTTTTAATTCGCCAAGAGGGACAGATTCGGTCTTTGCCCCTTGAATTACTTTTTCAATACCGTATGGTCCATTCTCAGCTTCCCACCGAGTGACAAACTCTTTAGCATTATACGGATCAAACCCAAAGCATCTAACGTCATACTCGTTTCTTTGAATAAACGCTTCGACGTCGTCATAAACTTGCATCATATCAAGAACAGTTCCGTCAAGAATATGCAAACTATCTTCAGCAATAAACGTCTCGTATTTCATTCGCATTGCTGCTGGAAGTTGCATCAATGTTAGCGACGAAATATAGCTTCTTGTCTTAACGCCAAATGACCCATTAGAAAGAGGGAACATAAGTGTAAACGCACAGAAGTCATCGCCTTGAGAAAGGTCTGCGCCTAAAGCGCAAGGCATTCCCCAAAACTCTCTTTCCCGATGCGGAATTGTCTCTTCGTACGTGAAGAAATATGTGTAGCCTTCCATCGGAATGCCAAACCGTTTTGCCAAAATATCATTTCGCGCTGCAGGTGCTTTTTCAGCTCTTTCGACATCCAAGTGATATACATCATACGTTACTGTTTGTCCTAGGTTTGGATTAGCTTTAAGCCACGTTTCCGGTTTACCAACTTCCTCTATGTCATCAAGCTTATAATGCCAGATTGAAATATGCGGTGCTTGGTAGTCGCCTTTAAGAATTGTGGCAAGTTCCATTTTGATTGTGTCGCCAGAGCCATTTCGTATAGTTCCTTCTGAACTAATTGCAACAATAATGTAGTCATCTAGTTTAGATGCACCTTGCTCAATTGCACCAACAACATCTTCTCGAATATCGCCAGACAGCCATTCGTCAATTGTAGAAATTTTAGGACGAAGGCCTTGTAGTTTATTTATAGCCATTGGTCTGACTTCAAGTAAAGAGCCAGTAAGAAGATTCTCAACGCCCTTTTTAGTTGAAACTAATTTAACTCTGTCTGCTCGAGAGCCAGTAGTGTTCTGAATAGACCCTTCAGTTAGAAACTTAAATAAAGGGCCTCTAGCTCTTGTGATTGCAGTTCTAAACGGCGACATAACTTCGTCGGCTTGCTTCATAGTTGGTGCGGTTGTAATTTGATGAGTTGTTGCAGTATCAACGTTTAAAAAGTAACTTTGTACGCACATGGCATACATTGATTTTGCTGAACCACGAGCAACAATAAGATACTGCTTTTTGGTTAGACGCATTTTTACCATCTTTTTAACGTAAGATCCACGCTGACCTTCTGGGCCAGGCGTGTAGACACTACGCTCAACAAAGTAGTACCAACCTAAAAGTTGTTCGCCCCAAAGTTTAAAGGAATCAAGTAAGTGTAAATCGCTACCGTCGGTTAACGTTAGCTCTTTCTCACAGTACTTAATAAACCCTTCAACCACCATTTCATCATAGTAAATATTAGGGTTTGCGATCAATTCATCTATTCGATTCATCTCTAAAGAAACTTCTCGATTTACTGGAATTTCTCCAGCAAGAACTTTTTGCCTAAAATCAAAATAATAACGAGGCGTTTCAGTGTTTGATAAAGTCATGCTACGCCTCCATTTTTACTAGATTTAAAGTTTAGTTGAAAATCCATCTTTTGTGGCTATCGGAAACGTTTTTGTAATTGCTTTCTTGCCTACTAATAGCACACCAGCAGTGCCAAGTTTAACCGCACTACCTTTACCAATGCTAACAAGTACTTCGTTTACATGTTTGCGCCCAGCTGAAACTTGTCGTTTATTAAGTTCTGAATACTTCTTTTCGGTTTCAAGCCTTTTGATTCGCGCGTTAAGCTCAGCATCAGTAAGCATTTTTGGCTTGCTACGATACCTTGTTATCCCACCGTTTGAACCTGCGTTATGTTTACCGCTTGAGCTTTTTGCTTTAGGTGCCTTGTCTGTAGATCCTGTGAATTTACCAGAGCCGCCATCGTTTCGAACGCCCCACCGTTGACCTTTAACGCCGTGATGTTCTAGGAAGTTATCGACTTCCTCTTTTGTTATATCAATGTTGGTGTTGTCCATGGAGTAACTTCCTCTCTAAACTCGTTAAGTCGCCACTCGTATTCGGCTATTTGTTCTTTAACCGCTGTTACGTGATATGGCGTAGTTGGTGGGTCAAACAAATATCGAACTTTAAGAAATACATAAGTTTTACACATGTTCAACATTGGGTCATTTAATTGAATATAATCTTCCCATGCTAAAGTCTCATCCTCAATCATGAACCCAACCGTTGGGCCAACTCCAAGTTGCCTAAGAGTTGCAAAGGTTGCGTTGATATGAGTAATAATATCCAAGTCAAATGCTAGATAATCTGAAGAAATACCCAGGATCTTCTTGGTACTAGTTAAAATGCTTGTTTCCATCTGGTATTCCTCCTTAGGATTTGATTGTTAACTTGCGCCTTGCAGGTCAATAATAACATGGCATCGACTGCTAGCTTGCAGCTTAATCCATCCACCATCTGTTCCTGTATAGGCAAGGTTTGATACTGTGGCCATAGCCCAGTTTACATTTGATGTAGCAGGCGCCGCAGCATTGCGAGGCCATACGCGAATAAACCCAGTTGGGTCGATTGGCACAACTGTGATGTTTAACATAGCTTCTGTGCCACCATACATGACTGCAAAATCTCTAATTTCATTTGCAACAAGTGGTTTGTCATTAACTCGAGTATCAACAACTCGAATGGCTGGACTTACAACTTTCATTTCATTCTCCTGAAGGATAGGTGGCGGTGCAATAACCGGAGGTACTTGCTCAACGCCTTTGATAGGATAGTTAGGAACTAAATCTTGTCTACCATTAGCAACCCAAGTCGCATAGCCATCCAGTTCAATTGGCTGCATATGCCACGGTTCTGTTGGTACATTAAAATGCACGCCATAAGCTTTAGCTTCAGCAGACCTTTTAGCTGGGACTTCCGCCCAAACTGGAGCACGATGTGCCCGTCCTGGGTTAACGACGACCATGTCTAAAGCTACATAGTAAAGACCCGACGGAAATTTTTGCCCTTCGTGGAACGATTTTCCTGGAGGAGCAAAACCTGGCTTGTTGTTTGGTTGCGCACCTGGCGCACGATACCCGCTACCAATACCAAACTTTCCGCCTTGACTCAGGATGAAATTAAATGCACGACGAGCTGCTTCGGGATGCATGTGTGGCGCAAATGTGCTCCGTAGAATATCAAATGTTACCATACGAGTTCCGTAATTAATTGGGTATAGTGTTTCTGCCATGTTACTTCCTTTCACCAAAGTTTAGTGTCACCAGAATTTCTAGGCACAAATGGTTTTGCTAGTAGCGAGCTATCTCCATAATGAATTGCATTATGAGTTCTAGATGATGTAGTTATAAGATACTCTGGGTTTAATATCCAGTCATCAAACTGTATTACATCATCTGCATCCATCGGGTTTATGTGATGGACTAAAAGACCTTTAAAAATTTCATAACCAGATATGCCTAAGTCACAGCCTCTATCTCTAGCTATCACTTGGCGTCTGGCACTTTTCCATTCTGTTGATGCGTAAAATGCTTGATTTATGTATCTATCAAACCCAAACGTTGTCGCGCCAACACTTCCTCCGAGCTTTAAATATTCATAACGCTCTTCAAAAGTTTCAAATTTTTTCATCTCCGAATACGTTTTAAATATCATCATCGTATTCAATTGGATTTTGTCCTGCGTACGAACGCATTGCATTAAGTGCTTCTTGGTACAGCTGCTGAACTTCTTTGGTTGATTCCATAGCTTCTGCACGAACTCTTAGCAATTCATTTTCGCGTGCAAGCCGTTCTTGTTCTAAACGTTCGCGACTTGAGCCAAGTTTTAAATAATAGCTAATAACTTGCGCTGATGCGGTTCCTTCTGAAAGTTGCCGCTCAGCCAAGTTAATTGCTTGTGAAATAAGCTGATTCTCTCTACCTTCGGGAGTAGTTGCAGGACGTATTTTTCTCTCTTGACTTGCATTACTGGTTCGACGTACTGCCACTTTTACTCCTTTAAAGTTTAGAACCCAAGGTAATATCCAACGTTGATACGAGTTAACACTGCTGCGCCAGCTGCAGCAGCTACAATAGTTGTTGCTGTAGTTGCTGTAGTTGATTTAAGTGGATATGTAAAGTCAATTGCCACATCAATTGCTGTACCGCCTGTAGCCATTGCGTTGCCAGCCGTCCAAGTTAAACTGCCCGGAAGATTTGTCGTAGTGTAGTTAAGCGTTGCGCTACCAGTTAATGCTGCAGTAGCGCTTCTGCTAATATTAATGTGTGTAATGTAGTGAAACATGTTTCCGGTTGGTGCTGGAAGAGTTGCTGTTACCGCTGCGTTTGCCGTTGATTGAGCAGTAACAAAAAGCAAAGTTGGGTGTGGCTGCATAAGACTAGATTTCATGTCTGCTACCCCAACTCGAGCCGCAACGCTCATTGTACCTGAAGTAAATGCCGAGCAACGAATTCTAACTAATGCATAACCACCTACGTTTGCTTTAATAATCCAACTTGTTGCGCCGCTTACAATTAATGACGCTTGATAGTTTTGTGATTGATCAAGTGCAAAAGGAATACCCCAATAGTTTGTACCATCAATAGTACCTTCAACAACAATTGTTCCGCTAAACGCACCGGATCGTAAATCAGCGGTTAAAGTTTGCTGCCCATTAACAGTGGTTAGTACTTCAGAGTTTAATGCGCTAAGTGACCCAACCCTTGACCTTGTTTCTAATTGAACAATACCACCAAGAATATCTTCATTGATGGTTTGTTCGTTACCTTGCGCGTCATACAAAATAGCCATTAGCTACTCCTATCTTTAAGTGTTGTATTATTTAACTGCAATTGCAAATCCATCTGTTGATGGAGAAGTAGCACTGTCTGTTGTTAAAGTAAAGGTTCTAGTTCCAGTTGCGCCAGCTGTGAATCTGTCTTCCGTTGCTGTTATATACGCATAACTAGAAAGAGATTCAGTTGCGCCAAACGACAAAATAGATCTTGCTGTAGTGCCGTGAGTTTGTTTAATTGAAGTTGGTGTTACTGATTCAAATAAACCAGTTATAACAGTAGTATATGCGGTTGTAGTTGTAATACTCGGCGTCGTTGGCTTTAACCCACTGCTTGGCGCAGTTCCATAAGCATCAATTGCTGTTGCTCCAGTGAATGCAAAACAATTAATAAAACCTTCCCAGTTGGCCAAATCTGAGTTTAATACATATGAAGTGTCAGTTGTTGGTGAGCCAGTTGAACCGCCAGCAACTCTAGTGTAGACGTCTATAATTCCTACGTTACCAAGGTTACCAGTATCATATGGAGTCCAACCAACAAATCCTGATGGCTGAACATACGTTGGGGACGCATCAATTGAGTATATAACTAAAACTAAGAAATCGCCACCGTTAGGACGAGTTGTAAACCCGCCAAATGCCGTAGAAGTATGCGATGGTTTTAGTGTTATAGATTTTCCAGTTGGAGTACCTACATCTGTGTAAGCAAATCCTGTAAGTGTTGGAACTGATATCGCACTTTTTGTATTAATTGTATAGTTAATTGAAAATTTCCCATTAAATTGATGGTATGGCTCTACGTGTTGCGCATTAACAACAAACGATCCCGCTGTTTTTGAAACTACAGACCAGACTATAGGATCCATATCATATGAATTTTCATCTGTATTTAAACAATTACCAGGAGTTACTACAATATTAGAATTAGCAGTAACATTAGCATTAGCTATAGTTGCTTGATCTTTGCTATCTAGTTTTACTACTGCGCTAATAGTAGTGGCACCACCGCCACTTAAACTGTCTGCGTAAGCTTTGTTTACAATATCCGTAGTAGCACTAGGGGTTGGGCCAACGTAAGGCGTACCCATTATGCCACTACTGTTACTCGATACGCGGCTGAAGCGGGTGCGCTCTGAGTTAAGATAGTCACAGTGTTTGTATCTGTGTGCTGAATCTCAGCTAAAACTTGCCTTTTTGACCCGCCAACCTCACGAATATAAACTTGAACGTCTAATGTCCCAAGGTTATGCGAAATTGCGTAGCTTGTTGCTGAACCGTCGCCAAAGTTGGCCGAGTATCGCTTTGCGCGATTAGAATATGTAGCTAACTTTAAAGGTGTAACAATGCGAAGGTCGTCAGTACCAGCATCAGTTTGTGCTTGAGTAGCAATCGCAGCAATACCCGAGGTAGTCGGACTTGCTGCTGGTGCTGCTGTGCCAAAACTAGTCCACGCAAGCGCCGTAGTATCAAGCGTTACGTTTACTGCGGTCTGCCTGAACGTTGCTCCAGCATTTGTGCCTTCTTCAACGGTAGTAATTGCCTGCTCAACTTCAGCTGCAACGGACATATCAGCAGCGCGAGTAGAGGTAGTTGTTGAGCCGTTGAAGATATAGATACCATTCTCCGCCGGAAGCGTTTGATCTTTTGCAAGAAAACGATCATTAACTACCATAGTTATACCATCAATAGATGCACCGGGGGAGGTCAAGTTAATGTTAGTTATAGAGCCAACACGAACGCTATCTTTCCAAGATAAACCCTCAATTGCGCTATCAACATAGGCTTTGTTAGCTACATCACCAGAAGCAGAGGGTGATGGCGAGTTTGTAATTTTAGAGACACTGTTTAAATCAATGTCACGGTTGAACAGAATTGCCATGGTTGGTCCTTAAATGAGACGAGCTGAGCCCGATATAGCAGCGTTAAAGTAAATCAATGTTTGATTATTAGAAATATGTTGGACTTCTCCGTATACTTCTAATGATCCAGTAGTAAAAGCTTGAACCGATGGCGCATAGCCAAGATTGTGATTGATAGTCCAAGTTGTTAAAGCAGAAGTTTGAGTATGGTTGTACCCCGTCCCAGAACCAGCGGGTCCAACTGGGCCTGCATTTACTATAGTTACTGACGGTTCCGTTGGGCCAACTACGATAGTTGATGCTGTCAACGGATTAACTGTAATAGTTTGCGTTGGAGAAACAACCGTTATAACTTGCGTTTGAGATAGTATGTCTACTGTGCTCATGTAGTTACCGTGTCTTTAAATATAACTTGAATGGGCGCATCAAAGACTGGCAATGGCTCACCGCCACTAATTCTTTTCATGTCCATGTAGCCTTTTTTAGGGATAATTGTGGCCGTAATTGAGTTATCTAAAGTAAGAATAAGCTTACCATCAATACCGTTAGTTTTAAAAGAGACTACCCATGATGCAATAAGAGGTGAAGTTGAATTTGCAGCTTCCCTAATTTGACTAGTGATTGTGTCACCAGAGACGTCAATGCCAAGATTGACAGCAAGAATATTGGTTCGGTTCTTGTAAACAATGACGTTGCTCATAAGCGTCCTTTCATGTAGCTATTTTATACTGTTTGGTTTTTGTAGTCCCCAACCTTCAAGGATTGGGTCTTGACAAAATATGGGTGCGGTAAACGTGCGCCCATGTTCTGGTGTCATCAAATACATTCCTTGCTGTGGCTCTTCAAAACCAAAGTTGTTAAGGAACGCATACTCATCGTAGCCTGACATACAACCATTGATCATACCGCGAGGCATCCAAGTTAGCTGATGCCAGTGACCAATATCAATGTAGTCATAAGGAAGACCAACGGCACTCTGACGCTTTTGCTTTTTGTCGTCAAGCCTCATGATCGGTGACATAACTCCGCCCCAACCAGAACCACCTCGAGCTTGATCGCCATGAGTTAGCATCTTACGATAGCCGTAAGTCATATAGACTAGGTCTGCACTATCAGAAATATGGAAGTCAACGTTCTTGATCTTGCGCTCAGCAATAACTCGAGCAACAGTCTTTGCAAAATACCATTCGTAGTTCTCACGAGCACGAAGTTTTGCAAGAGGTTTTCGATCGTAGCGTCCATGGTTCCCAACAACCACCGGAATATAGACTTTACCAAAGTGCTCTGCCATCATCTCAACGCCTTGAACCATGTGGTCAACCCAATAGTCAAGTGTGTCAAGAATTGGTGCTTCGTTTGTACGGCGCAACTCGTCGTGAATTACTCCAGCAAATAAGTCACCACCCCATTGCATAACAAGACCATCAACTGTGATTCCACTATGCCAATCATCTGCAATCTTAACAATGCCGTTAAAGATTTTAGCTAATCGCATACTTGAAATTTCGCGATTGAGTTTATTCATACCCATGACTTCATCAAAGTTGACAACCTCATCTAGATGCAGGTCACTTAACATTACAGTCCATGTGCCGTGATGTTTTTTAGAAGCGCTTGGCGGTTCTTTAACAAGCCACCCTGGGTTCGGGTTAAATTTAGAAACCCGATCAAAAATCTTTAGCGCTCGTTCTAACTCTTCTACTTGTTGTGTTCGAACTGCAAGATTGTGGTTTACAGTACCAAGCTCATGCCGAAGCTTCTCGTTATTAAGTTGCTCTAGCTTTGTATTGGATTCTTCTTGCGCAATATGAAACTGCGTCTCTGGTTTTTTTTTAACCACCATTAGGCACCTGCCGCTTTCTTAATAGCAAGTAAGTGACTAGCGTACCCTTTAGATCCATTATGATGGAGATTGATAGTAGTTTTACTTGTGAGGATGCCCCACTCAGTTAAAACTCTATAAATGGTTGCTTGATCAATTGCTTTGTCTAAAAATGCGTCGTAAAGATCTTTAATCTTTTTAGGGGGAAGGGCTAAGACTTGCACACAAAACTGGCACTTTCCACCACTGGCAGTTCGTGTTCTTTCTTTTTCATCTTGCTGTTTTTTAAAATCACTCATGGTACTCCTAGTTGGTTAGGATTCAAGGTCTCGCGATCTTGTGAATACACAATTAAGTTGCGTTCCTGAATCATCTAAAGCTTTGTGAGAAATAACATAGCCGTGTTTCATTGCCATTAAATCAGCTTGACTTTCGTTATCTTTTTGAATGGTGATTAAAAGGCTTACCGAGAAAATAACGGAAGCTTGAAAAAGTCTAAAGTCTAGTAACCCTATCTCGTAACCTGCGCTAAAAGAAGCATCGTCGAATTTACCACCAACGCTTTGTACATTTACAAATGGTATAAAAACGTTGTGGTCTTCTTCGTTCACTTTGATTGCGGTTTCCACGGTTGGTAACAGTTTTTCCAAGCTTTAACCGCATACTCACAAAGCCTAGCCGAAGCCCAAATATTCAAACTTGGGTTTGTTAGCATGGTTCGTGTGACTTTAGTGTGCAGAAGCTTTGAAAGATATGGTAAGTTGATTTGATTAATCTGTAAGAGACCAGAGTCAGCGGTCTTACTTAATACTTTTGGATTACACCTTGACTCTCGGTACATGTAACCACTCATGCGACGAACATCCCATCCGCCTTTTGGCGCAAACGTCACTAACAGTGATTCGTATTCCGGGCATGACCCTATCGCATGAGTGGCTACGACTGGCGTCGGTTGCCACGTGACACTTAGTAGAAGCGTAAAAGCAACTAAAAGCTTTTTCATAAAGGCTCCGATCATAAAAAGTTTTTTGGAGAAGTCCCCTCGGGGCTTTTTTACGG